>Ga0334722_10000016_pt1 | contig 260702 bp, 250 predicted proteins | sample C3_bottom_MG_FD_207210 | JGI IMG/M metagenome (GOLD analysis project Ga0334722, IMG submission 207210) | Sediment microbial communities from Yellowstone Lake, YNP, Wyoming, USA - C3_bottom | ecosystem: Environmental > Aquatic > Freshwater > Lake > Sediment | place: USA: Wyoming | collected... | reverse complement strand
AACAGCGAGCGGCGGCGGAGCAAGAATCGTGGATAAATTCAAAGAGAAGGAAAAGGCTCAAAGAGGGGTAGAAACCGGGGCAGCGCCATGCAGCTGCGGCTTTACTGGTGACCATCTTAAACTCGTCCCTTTATTGTCTTGACAGAGGGGTCCACTTAAGTGAGAGCATGAACTTGTGAATTAGTATTTACATATTTTATGTACATAGTTCCAGCAGTCCTGCTGGATTCCTCTATTTTAAGTTGCTCTCTAAGCGACCGGATGAGGTCGTTTATAAACTCGCTGCTTCCCGCTGATTTGGATTCAGCTTCATGTAAAAGCCTTATCGCTTCTTTGCGGCTCATAGGCTTAGTGGAAAGCAGGCCTGAAGTAATTATGCCCTCAGCCTCGAGCCGTGAGAAATTATAATATATTTCATCAGCAACATCGAGATATGTTGATGCAAATAGAAAAGAAGCTTTCAGGAGTGCAAATGTCCATGCCAAAACCACAAGCAACCTAATAGTTGACATCTTTTTGCCCTCGAAATATAATATATTACCATGAACGTCTGTTCTCAAGTTCACGATAGACCTTTTCGATATGCGTAAACCATTATATCTTGATAGCTATTACGCTCAGAAGGAAATTGTGCCTTGCTGTATATCTGATAACCGAAATTATTTTCTTCGACTACTGTAAAAGTTTTGAAAAAGCATCCGTATCCTTTAGGATATGGTGGTGGTATTCAATTGACATTTCCTTTATATAGCCAAGTTTGTTGGATCGCCGTAACTCATCCATTATCTGCAATTCTGCCCCTTCCACATCAAGCTTTAGAAAATCGACCTCTTTAGTTATGTAATTTGAGAGGGTAACACATTGGACCTCTTGACTTGCCTTAGGCATACGCTCTTTAATGGTACTCATATACAACGATCCCGGATCATTAGGATCGCTGTAAAAAGTTATTGTTCCATCTCGGTCTGATAAGGCTTTTTGATGAATCTGAATATTTGTTAATTCATTTAAATTTATATTACCCTGTAGCTTAGAAAAACATTTGCTATCTGGTTCGAAGGCAATTATATTGGCGTCTGGATATAGTTTCTTAAAAAACAGCACAGACATGCCAATATTACTGCCACAATCAATAATAAATGGCGATTTGCTATCTGCTTTAAAGTAATAAGTTGAATCAACAAAAATCGATAAAAATAAATCAAATAAATGCTTAATATTGAAGTGGCTAACTTTATATCCGGCAATTCTTTCAATATCGGATGATTTTGAAAAAACCATCTTTTTTAAAGTTAGCCTTATATAACTAATCAATAACTGTATCCTGAAACGGTCAGCATAGGGATTTGATTTTAAAATTGTACGTAGCCTAAGTATCTTTTTCAACATAGATTCGCCCCCCGTATTATAATAACACATCAGACTAAAGATTACGATATGAAACTCTAAGTGTTTCAAAAAGTGCAACTACAACGTCTATGGGAAGAAGTAGCGATGAGTAAATTACACCTGCCCAGCTAAACCGCTATCGCCTCGACCAATCTTGCGCGTTCTCATATTTTCACCTCTCTTGTTGATAATTAAGTGTTTTCGAAGATTGAAAACTACAACAAGTTTGGGAAGGACTATGCTTATTCCGGAGGAGTATAGCTGAATACGGATATCTGGTAAAGAACAATGATTACTTTTACGCGGTACCACTTCATAGGAGATACAAAATACCAGTTGAACTAAGCCGCTTCGCGGCGATCGGAAAGCCCTTTGTTTTAGAAGAGTTACAATTGAAACCCCATAGCGCGGCGGCGTGACATTGGCTTAGTCCAACCAGCTTCTTTCCGACGTATCTTATGCGCCGCGAAGTCGGACTATGCGTTTTCATCGTACGGAAAGAAGCCTAAACATTAAGACGTACGCATGAAAGTTGAGCTAACCGACCGCCTGCTTTTTGGCGGTTCGTGTTGTGCGCCTGCCCAATCTAGAGAGTCTATAGGGTCAAGTCTTTTTCGTTGCATTTCTATCTTCTATAACGCAAGAATGGTAGTATTGCAAGGAGAAAGACTTGACCCTATAGTTTCTCGATGATAGGTAGGATCCTCCAATAGAACAAAAGCGCAGAAAGAGCGCCAATGACGAGAACGAGCGGCAAAGCCTGGAATGCCAGGATGAAGTTCGACCCCGGGTCCTGAAGCAGGAACGGTGGAGTTCCACCGCCGATATAGCCGAATACAAACGAGGTGCCGGCCTTTGATGCGGATTCCAGCACCAGAACGACATTATTAAGCAGAAGGAAGAACTTCTTGAAAATAGGCACGAACAACAGGATGCCGGCAATGCACAACTGCACGACAACGCCGGCCAATACGGTTCTATACCTGACTTCTTTTCTGTTCTCGCTGATGAGCCAGGCTATACCAAGAAATACGATGATACCGAGAATTGGCTGTAAGAACATCACAACCTCCTTTACTCTAAGGCTTGCGGCAACCCGATCGCAGCCCGATAATGGTAACCTGCTGCGTCCATCATCACGATCTTTCCTCGAAATGCAAATACAAATATTTCATTCACTCACAACAATCTTCTTGATATCTGCCATCGGATAGTGCTTGGCGTTACCTGTTGCAAGCAGTGCATGCTTTATGAACGCGGTTGCAGCGATAAGGCAGTCATCGAGCTCCAAGCCGTGAGATCGTATCGTCCTTTTGTAGGATCCCGCCTTTTCAGCAATATCCCTTGTCACCTCTATGATTATGAGGCTGTTGAGTAGTTCCATGGTTTTTATCCGCTCATGCTCCTTCATGCCCGCATGAATTTCCGCAACTGTTACAGTCGAACAGCAAACATCCGCCTTGTCCAAGACTGACGCCAGATACTCGCGGGTCTTTTCCCGTCCCCTAAGGAAGTTGATCAGCACATCAGTATCAATAAGTATTTTATTCATTTTGCGCGACGCATCCTTGTACTTGTCCTTATTCCCCTGACAAAGGCTTCCGTACCTTTAATTAGTTCGGGATGGTCTTTACTCTGCCAAGCGCCAAAGCTGGTTTCAAGCACCTTAGCCAGTTTGATGCGTTTCAGTTCCTTTCGAAGTGCCTCGGCCACCACTTTGCTCTGCTGCCGTATCGGGACTGAAGACTTCAGCTCATTGAGCACGTCTTCAGGTAGCAGGAAATTGGCCTGTTTTGTTAAAGTCGTCATATTCGGTCCTCCTCTTTCTCCATTATATGTAGCTTATAGTATAGTGTGTTTCCTATAATGTCAATCGCAAAACCAAGGTTCATTGCGGAGCAGCGACTAGTGAGCTAACCAACCGCCTGCTTTTTGGCTGCCCGTGTCGTGCGCGTGGCCCGGTGAGCATTGGGAACCAGTTTGATCTCCAGGCGACAGCCGACTGCCCTCGCATACTTTTTGAGCGTAGTTAGAGATGGGGCATGTTTTCCAGCAGCTTCCAAGCGCGACACCGCACTTTTGGTCGTCCCCATTAACGCTGCAACTGCTTCCTGAGTGAGTCCGAACTTGGAACGCGCTGCAAGCATCTCACGGGTAAGCCGATACTCTTCTTCCAGGTCCTCGTATGCTTTTCTGAACTCTTTCCGTTTCGAGGCCTTTTTGAGGAAAGCCTCATGGTCATGGGAAACGGGTTGATATTTTACATCAGCCATTTCGTACCTCCTTCATTCTTTTCCGGGCAAGACGTAATTCTTTCTCCGGCGTTGCCTGCGTTTTCTTTACAAAGGCGTGTAGCATCACGATGCGTTGCCCCACAACGAAGCAATATAATGCACGACCGATGCCTTCACGGCCTCGCGGCCGTAACTCAAAGAGACCGTCACCCATAGCGCGCGAGTGCGGCATTCGCAGATTGGGTCCAAACTCCATCAAGAGTTCCACCAGTCGGGCATAATCAGCCAGGATACCATCGGGCCAGCCTTCGATGTCGTTCTGAACACGTTCATGAAAGTATTCGATGGCATACTTCATGTTCGGAATGTTAGCATATTTGATAACCAGCGTCAAGAGCGAATGAATGCGATGTTGGGGAGATAGAGGACAGGCAGGTTGGTTTACACCCTCGCTACACGCACCAGCGAGTTGTTCTCATTCAAACCGTCGATGATGGCGCCGAGGCCGGCCATGTTCTGCAGATAATTGAGGGCGTCCTGGGAGATCTCTTCTCCAGGGACGAGGAGCGGGATGCCGGGCGGATAAACGGTCACAATCTCCGTCGAAACTCTGCCCACGGAATCGTTCACATGCACCAGCTCGCTGTCGGAATAGAACGCGTCGCGCGGCGTCATGGCAAACTTGTTCGTCAGGGTCGGCGGATGGACCTTATCAAGCGGCAGGAGCGCACCCTGAAGCCCGGTCTCCGCGGAGATCTGCTGGAGAGCCGCAACCAACCGGTCAAGGTCTTCCTGACGGTCGCCAATCGAGACGATGACCAGCACATGGAAGGGGTCCGCCATTTCCACCTGGATCCCGAACTGGTTGTTCAGCATGGACGATACATGGTAACCCGAAAGTCCCAGGTCCGAGACCGTGATCGTGAGCTTGGTCACATCCATATCAGCCATGCCCGCCTGTTTTGCCTGTTCTTTGGTGAAACAGGTGATGCCGGGAATCTTGTTGATCTTTGCGCGAGCTTCTTCAGAGAGCTTGATGGTCCGGGTGAGCAGCTTCTTGCCCTCGGTTGCCATCTGCATCCTGGCCAGGTCGAGGGAAGCCATCAGAATATAGGATGGGCTCGTGGTCTGAAGCAGTTTCAGCGTATTGGTGACATCGTCGACATTGACCCTGCCAGCGTTCGCATGGAGCATGGATGCCTGGGTCATACCGCCGACGATCTTGTGCGTGGATTGAACACACATATCCGCACCGGCCTCAAGCGCGCATTTCGGCAGTTTGGGATTGAATTTGAGATGCGGACCATGCGCTTCGTCCACGAACGCCATGAGACCTTTCTCGTGCGCGTAGGATATGATCTTTTCGATGTCTGTGCAAAGCCCGTAATAATTCGGGCTGGTGATGAGCAGCGCCCTGGCGCCAGGGTTTTCGTCGATGGCCTTCTTGACCGTTTCGAATGTAACATTCAAGGTAAGCTTGAGGTTGCGGTCGAAATCGGGCTGAAAGAAGATAGGCGATGCACCGCTCATGATCAAGCCGGTGAGCACGGACCGGTGGCAGTTTCGGGCGATCAGAACCTTGTCCCCCGGCCCGGTGGTTGCGGCAACCATGGCATGGTTACCGACCGTGGTGCCATTCACGAGGAAATAGGAGCGGTCCGCGCCTGCTGCTTTGGCGGCAAGTTCCTGCGCTTCTTTGATAACACCCGTGGGATTTTGAAGAGAATCTACTTCGTCGAGGGTGGTAAGATCGATGGAAAAAACGCGGGGACCGACAAACTTGCGGAACCGGGTGGCTATGCCTTTGCCGCTTTTATGACCGGGGGTATGGAAGGAAACCTTGCGGCTTTCCGCAAGGCTGACCATTGCGTCGAATAACGGGGTGCGGAACTGCTCGTCCTCGGATCGTGAAGGAGGAGGATTCATCGTCGTCAATGATAGGTAAAGAGGGGAGCGTTGTCCTCTATGATCTTTGTCTCTTCCGCCAGAGCCTTGCGGATATGCTTGGGCAGCATGTACATGCCCTGGTTCGTGATGCCGTCGTAATACCTGAGCGTACCCTTGATCCGTTTGGCGATCATGTCGTCCAGGTCCTTGGGAGCGAACTTCCGGGGATCGAGCCCTTTTGAGGCAAGGGTAAAGCCCCAGGGAAGCCCGAATGACGGAATCGTAACATTAAACGGCGCGACAACCGGGAAAACAGCGTTCAGGGTCTTGTCCACAGCTGTAAAATTCAGCAACTGATGCAAAGCGGTCGTGCCTGCCTGCAGGGCGATCACGCCGCCGGGGCTCAGCCGTTCTTTCACGATCTCGTAGAATTCTCGCGTGAACAAAAGATATGCGGGCCCTTCTTCCACAGGCTCGGAAATATCTATGATAATAACGTCATAGGTGTCCGTGGTTTCCTCAAGATACTTGCGGGCATCCGTGAAGCGAAGATCGGTCCGGGGGTCGTCAAAAGCGCCCTGGTGCCACTCAGGCAGGAGCTCCTTTGATTTTTCAACAACTTCCTGGTCGATGTCCACCATCATGCAGTATTCCACGCTCTTGTGGCGAAGCACTTCGCGGAGCGTGGCGCCTTCGCCGCCGCCCACGATGAATACACGCTTCGGGTTCGGATGGGTCAGCATGGCAGGATGCACCAGCGCCTCGTGGTAGATAAACTCGTCGGTGAGCGTGGACTGCATTTTGCCGTCCAGCACAAGGCACCGGCCATAGCTCCCGCTGTCCATGATCTCCATGCGCTGATACTTGGTCTGACTTGCATAGTGGATCATGCGGATGCCGTGAATATGCCCCTCCTCGGGGCTCGTATACTCAATGAACCACTTGTAGCTCTTGGGCTCTATCATGGTGAACCATGTCTCCCTGTACTTGTACTAGCGGTTTATGCGGAAGCTTTTCATTACCGAGGATTCCCCGCTTGATCTCGATGATCGAGGGGTCTTGGGACTGGAATTTCTGAATGAGGAAGTTCGCGGCGACCCGGGGATCTATCAGGTCTCCGCAGGTGAAGACATCTACTGCGGCATAGCCGTATTCCGGCCAGGTGTGGATGGCAAGATGGGATTCGGCGATAACCACCATCCCGCTCACGCCAAAGGGGCTAAACTCGTGGAAAGCGACTTCAACAATGGTCGCCTTTGCCTCAAGTGCGGCATTTTTGAGTGTTTCCTGTACAAACTCTAAGTTACCTAGTGTCGTGCGGTTGCAATCCCGCAATTCCAGCAGCAAGTGGGTTCCTAAAGCGTGCAACCTGTTTGCCTCCTTCTCCGCCCGCCGACCGACCCGGGACGCTTCCCGGTTCTGCGAGCACTGCCTTCCGCTCCCGCGGAAGGGCTTGTTGTCCGAAACCAACCCGTCTCAATCTTCAGACGGCGCCAACACATCAAAAATTAGTTCTCATTTATCAAAATTACAACTCTTTGTCAAGAATAAAAGTGTCTCGTCTGCATTTTTTCTCGACATCGCTTCCGACTGCGCCATTCCAGCCTGATTTTGACTCCGGCGAGACTTTCTTACGACGTTTTCGGACTCAATTTTTGTTGCGCAATATACTCTTTTTTTCGACAAATGCAAGATAAAATTGACCCACGAGAAAAAAAACTTTACAAGCCCTCCCGATAGTTTTATATTGGCGCCTGCGACTCTTGCCTGGGTCGCTGGAAAGTCAAAAAACGGGTCTGCCTCACGCGGAAACCCGGCATCCTGCTGCTGACTTCCTCACTCTTTTGGAGGTTTCGCCATGTCTGCTGAGAAGAACTTTGTTGAGATCGCTTCCGTGCTCGTTAATCCCGAGATTTTCACCCGTCCCTACACCTGCGACGTGGAAAAATACGGGTGCAAGTCCATGTGCTGCTATCGTTCCTGCATCGTGCCGCCCCAGGAAGCTAAGAAGGTCGAGGAACACCTGGACGGGATCCTCGCCTATCTGTCCCCGGAAAACAGCTCGGCCATCAAGAAGAACAACGGGATCCTCGCCGACTGCAAAAAGCAGTGCCCCACCGGCTGCGTGATCCACGAAGATGAAGCTCAGGCCATCCGCAGAAACTTCGGGGGCCAGGATTTCCGCTGCGTGCTGCTTTTCAACAATGATTGTTCTCTGATCTATTCGAACAAGGACGGGATGCGATACTGCAGCGTGCACAGCTATGCCATTCAAAAGGGCATGGTCTGGGAGGAGTTCAAGTTCGCGGACTGCGTGCAATATCCCCTCGCCTTCTACACAACCGAGGACGGCAAAAAAGTGCTCTCGATCCAGGACACCCCCTACCTGAACCACATCAAGTGCATGACTGAACCTTCGGGCGAACCGATGTATAAGAGCCTGAAGAAGACCATTGAGACGTTTATGGGCAAGGATTTTTACAAGGAACTGGCAGGGTATGCGGAGAGAAGGAAATAGCAGGGGCGCTTGTGTCACCCTGAACCCTTCGCCCTGTCACCCTGAGTGAAACGAAGGGTCTGGCAGCAGGCTCAGGACAGGCTCTGTGAAAAGTCTCTCATTAACATTAATAAACCAGATTCTTCGCTACGCTCAGAATGACAATTTTGTTGATTTAAACTTCTTAAGAATGCTTCAACGTTTGCATTATTGCAGCCGCCGCGCTTCAAGAAAGTGCTTCTTCCAATAATCATCCTGCAGGCTGTCCTGCCTGACCGTTTGCCCCGAGCTCGGGGCATGGACAAAGAAACCGTTCCCCGAATAAAGCCCTACATGTGAGTACTTCTTCCCATTCTCGTTAAAGAACAACAGGTCGCCTTTCTTCATGCTCCGGACACTTACGGTCCGGGTCATGTTTTTCAACTGCTGCGTCCCGTGAGGCACATCCATCCCCGCCGCATGATAACTGAACTTGACCAGACCGCTGCAGTCAAAACCCGATGGGCTTTCGCCCCGGTATTTATATGGCCGTCCGATCATGGTCAAGGCAGTGCGCACGGCTTTTTCGCCGATGTACTCGGAATATTTTCCTGTCTGCTGATAAGGAGGGGTGTGGGCGCAACCAATAGCGGAGAGAAAGGCAAAGCAGGTAATAACAGCGAGCAGGTGGTTGTAACGCTTCTTTCCGAATACCTTCACAGCCCCATCCTAAAATATCCTCGATACAATGTCAATACAGTGATAAGCGAACATTTCTTCCAAGCCATTGCCAAATAACGTTCAATTATGGTAAGTATATGCATCAGGAGGTAAAGGGCATGGCCATGAAGCTGATCCTAAAACGCTATGAGGGTGCCATCCGAGAAGTTGTTCCTTGCAAATAGCATAAAACCGACTATAATAAATCACGTAGTTTGAGGAGGTTTAGCATGGAATTCACCTTGACCGAATATATCAATTCCGCCATGTCACTGGCTGAATACGACAAACTAGAAGACGGATCGTTCGCCGGCCGAATTCCGAAGTGCAAAGGCGTGATCGCATTCGCAAAGACCCTGAAAGGGTGCGAGGATGAACTACGTTCTACCCTGGAGGACTGGATCATCGTAGGACTGAAGTTCGGTCATCGCCTTCCCGTAATCAGTTCCATCAACCTCAACAGGAAACCCCGCCATGAGTCCCTGGTCTCCGTGTAAACGTAAGGACTTTATTCTTCGCCTGCGAGCTCTCGGCTTTGACGGACCATTTGCCGGGACGCGGCACCATTTCATGATTTGTCGAGAACATCGGCTGTCGATCCCGTCGAACCGCGAATATTCCGTCCCGCAGTTGCGAATGATGCTTCACGAAGTTGAATCCATCCTGGGTCGAAAAGTATCTGATCGCGAATGGAACAGCTTGTGATTGGTTTTATTTCCATTGAATCGTCATTCTGAGTGCAGCGAAGAATCCGGGTTGTACGGATACTGAAGATCCTTCACTTCGCTCAGGATGACACATAAAATCCCGCCAGTTTGGCAATGTTCCCCTTACGACAACGACGTGGGAATATCTTTATAGTGCTCGTAGATCTTCTCAAACGCTTTATGCGTATCTTTGAAGATCTCAAGAACCTTGGGATCGAAGTGCCGCGGTCCCATGCGCTCGTTCCCCTCAACCATGATCCGGTAGGCCATGATGTAATCAAAGGCCGGTTTATACGGTCGGATGCTCCTGAGCGCATCATACTGGTCTGCAAAAGCCACGATCCTGCCTTCGATCGGGATTTCCTCGCCCCTGAACCCCGAAGGATACCCGGACCCGTCATAGCGTTCGTGGTGGTTGATGGCGATCTTCTCAGCCATCTGCAGGAATGAGGACCGCGACCCCTGCAGGATCTTGCCGCCGATGGTCGTATGGGTCTTTACCAGCGCAAGTTCCTCGGGGCTGAGTCCGGCGGGCTTTAAGAGGATGTCCGCGGGAATGCCGATTTTCCCGATATCATGCATAGGTGACGCGTACTTGATCGTCTCCACCTTTTCTTCGGACCACCCCATCTGCTTCGCAATATGGGCGCAGCACAAACCCACCCGTTTGACATGCTGGACCGTTGCCTCGTCCTTATACTCGGCAACGATCGTCAACCGATAGATCGTATCGAGATAACTTGCCTTCAAGATCCGCTGCGACCGGACAAGGTCCTTCATCGCAGCATTAAGCTCCGCGGTTTTTTCGTCAGTCTCGGTTTTGAGCCGCAAGGCGTGGTCCTTAAGGAAGTCCTCGAATTCCTTGATCCGGAGAAGGTTCTTCGTCCTGATCATCACTTCAGTGCTGTCGACCGGCTTGGTAAGATAATCGTTCGCGCCGACCTCCAGCGCTTTAAGCTTCGAGCTCTTGTCATCCAGTGCCGTCATCACCAGGATGGGAATATTCCGGGTGTCCGGGTTGTCCTTTAAGATCTTGCAAACCGCGTATCCGTCCAGCTCCGGCAGCATGATGTCGAGGAAAATAAGGTCCGGGTTGAACTCCACGGTCTTCAGGATCGCTTCCTTTCCGTCTTTTGCCGTTTCGTAGACACAGGAAAGACTTTTCAAAATCGCTGAAATGAGCCGGTAGTTCTTCTCTTCATCGTCGACGATAAGAATTCTCGGTTGCTTGATCGTTTCCGTCATGTCAATCTCCTCACATCCATTGTTTCTGTTTCCCGCATCCGTTGGCCGCTATCAGGCTTCCTGGCCCTGCTGCGGACCAGCCAGAGGCGGCAGCGTAAAACTGAAGCGCGATCCCTTGCCGGGTGCGCTTTCCACCCACATCCGGCCTTTGTGGAGCTCCACAATCTTTCTGCTCAGGTAAAGTCCAAGGCCGGTGCCCTCGTATTTTCTGGTCAGGGAATTATCAAGCTGCAGGAACGGCTGGAAAAGCCTGGCGCTGTCCTCGGGCGTCATGCCGATGCCCGTGTCCCGGACCTCGATCAGCACGTCATTTCCGCTTTTCGATGCCGCAATGCAAACCCTGCCGTTGTCCGGCGTGAACTTCACCGCATTGGCCAGAAGGTTGAGCGCCACCTGCTTCAGCTTGGTTTTGTCAGCCGTGACCAGGTCGATGTCAGGACTGATGTCGGCAACCAGTGTGATCCCCTGTTTCTGCGCTTTTTCCCTGAACAACGAAAGACTGCCTTCGAGAAGTTCCTTTAAATAAAAGCTGTCGAGCTCAAGCTCCATCATCCCGGCCTCGATCTTCGAAAGGTCCAGAATATTGTTGATGACCCGCAGCAGATGCTTGCCGCTTTCCCATATGTCCTTGAGGTAGGCATCCTGGTCCGGTGAGAGCGGCCCCGCGGCGCCGTCCCGCATGACCTCGGAGAAGCCGATGATCGAATTAAGCGGCGTCCGGAGTTCGTGGGATATATTGGAAAGAAACTCCGATTTGGCCCGGTTCGCGGATTCGGCGAGTCTCCGCGCCTCTTCGAGCTCCCGTGTCCGCTCTTTGACCTTTTCCTCCATCTCATCGTACAATCGGGCGTTTTCCTGCTCCGTACGCTTTCGGTCCGTAATATCAAAGAGCGTCCGGATGACCGCCGACTCCCCGCCGTATTCTATGAGGCCAGCGGTCATACTGACCCAGCGCTCATCGCCATTTTTGTGAACGATCTTGATCTCGTGCTGCACCGGCACATAGGTGCCCTCGGCATGGGACATGACTAGCTCATTTACCATCTGACGGAAATCCGGGTGCACGATGTCCTTAAAGCCGGCATGCGCGACATCGTCGAACCGGTATCCGGAAAGCGTCTCGGCAACGGGGTTCGCATACAGGCAAGCATCTCCCCGGTGAATATAGATCGCGGCGGTCGTCGTCTGCGCAAGAGCGCGGAACTTCGATTCACTCTCCTGGAACGATTCCGTGGATTTCTTCGCTTCTTCGAACAGGTGGGCATTTTCGATCGCCACGGCTGCCTGGCTTGCCAGCGCTTCGAGGAGTTCGATGTCGCCGACCGTATACGGCTCGCGGCTGTGCTTCAGACCCAGCGTGAGCACCCCCTGCATCTGGCCCTTGAAGAACAGAGGAATGACCGCCTCGGCCCCGATCTCCTTCAGATAGGCGACAGCGGGCATGACTTCTTGTCCCGTGTACTGCGTTTCGAACTCTTCCCGTATGACGACCCAGTTCCGCTCCTGCAGCCAGACTGCCACATCATGATTCAGCCGGCCTTCCTGCGAGATCCGCTCATGCACGTTATGGCCGAGCCTGAGCACATACTGGTTGTCCGTGTCCTTCAGAAAAAGACCGATGCTGTTCACACGCAGGCTCTTGATCATACTGTCGATGATATACTGCAGCAGATCGTTGAGGTCGAGGATGGTGGCGAGCGCCTTGATGGAATCCCGGAGCACCTCCTGGTACACATACCGGTCCCCGATGATCGCGTTCCTGATCCAGGCAAATATTTTCCGGTTGAACTGGGTGCCGAAGAACAAAAGCACAATGAAGAACATCGAGACCAGGATCGCGAAGACCGCTCCCAGGGACGGCTCAAGCACCCTGAACAGGAGAATATGCGCGCCGGTGACAACGCCGGACAGCAACACGAGGGCAACCGTGCGGGAGATGACAAGCCGTATGTCGAACAGCCGCAGCCGGGTTACGGCATATGCGGTAAGCGCAACCCAGGGCAGACTGAAGTAAGCGCCCAATTGAGGATCGAACCCGTACCCGCCGGCGAATTGCAGGATGCCGGTCGTGACTGCGCCGCCTCCGGCAAAGATCAGGTTCCCGTAAAAAAAATACTCAAGCTGCGCTTTCCTGATCCCTGTCAGTTTTTTCCGGAGACGGACGTTCTCGTACACGATCCAGCAGATCAGGACCGTGCCAACGAAGCGCAGGGGGTTCTCCAGGAGACCGTTGCGCGCGATAAAGGGGACCAGCGAAATATCGCCGGGTTCAACCAGATCGGTGAAGAGGCAGATGAGGAAAACGATCAGCCAGAAGGGATACAGGACCTGACCGACAATGCGCGCCTTGCGGCTTTTCTCATCATCCAGGTAAAAGGTGAACTGCAATCCCGCGGGGATCACGAACCAGCCGATCCAGGTCAGCCTGGATGCGAGCGTGAAATCCAGCCCCTGGGAAGCGCGAACATAGGCCACGGCTGCAAAGAAAGCATACCCGGCCGCGAAAAATGAGAACGCGGCAACAGACCTGTTCACCGGACTCTTGCGGGGATTATCGCGGAGAAGTACGAGCCCCAGAAGTATTTCAAGGGCAGCGACAATAAACAACGGATAGCCGATCACCTGGTAAAGATTCACTGCGTCCCCCGCCTACCCTCTTTGGTGCGGCACGTCCTCGCTCGCTCTTTCATGGACATTATTGAGGGTAAGTACAGAGAAGTATAACAGAAATACGCGTATGCACAACAACAAACTGAAGCCCGGATGACCACCGGAAGTGCGAACTCTCGCACCTTGCAGGTTGTTGAAAATGCATGTACCGTGTCATCCTGAACGAAGTGAAGAATCTTGATCAGTTGCGGCACCGGGATTCTTCGCTACGCTCAGAATGACAAGTCAGGTCGCATTCACAGCCCTTTCTCAACCACTACGCCGCCATTTTCGCGAGCTTGGCCGTCAGCCGGATATCAACGCCGGTCAATGCCATGGAAACCGGGCATCCCTTTTTGGCCATGTTCGCTTTTTCCAGGAATGTCTGCTCGTCGATGCCGGGGACCAGCCCCTCGGTGTCGAGCTCAATGGTTGTGATCTTGTAGCCATCACCGACCTTGTCGATCGAAACGCGGGCTCTCGTGTGAATATTTTCTACTTTATAGCCCGAGGTATCCAGGATCAATGCAAGCGCCATGCTGAAGCATCCCGCATGAGCAGCGCCGATCAGCTCTTCCGGATTCGTGCCCGGCGCCTGATCAAACCGCGAACCGAAGGAATACTTGCCCTCAAACGCCCCACTGCCCAGCTTCATAACGCCTTTGCCGTTTTTGACTCCGCCCTCCCACACTGCCTCTGCTTTTCGAGTGAACATACTATACCTCCTCATGGATAGCGCTGGATATACTGCCTCCTGCTCATCCTTGTACTATAAGTATACCCCCGACGGACAAATGATGCGGGTAGTCAGAAAGTCGTATAAACATTCGATCAGATCGTACGATCGACAAGCCTTAACGGGCCGCACAAAACACTCAGCCACATGCCGAAGCTTCATGCAGCTGCATCGTAGTATAATATATACAGGAGCTGCGATAAGGAGGAAGCTGACATGAAAACAACTATTATTGTAAATACGTTGTTTGTTCTGCTGCTCATGGGAACAAACGCGTTTGGAGCACAGGCAAGCCGCTACGAAAAGGCAACATTCGCCGGGGGATGCTTCTGGTGCATGGTGCCGCCCTTTGAAAAGATTGAAGGTGTTCACGAAGTGATATCAGGATATGCCGGCGGAGAAAAAATTAACCCTACGTACGAAGAGGTCTCATCCGGGGCCACGGGGCATCTCGAGTCGATCGAGGTCATCTATGATCCGGCCAAAGTGACCTACCAGCAACTTCTCGAAGTGTTCTGGCGACAGGTCAATCCTACGGACGACGGAGGGCAGTTTGTTGACCGCGGCTCTTCGTATAAGACGGCGATCTTCTACCATTCCGAGGAACAGAGAAAGCTTGCCGAGGAATCAAAACAAAAACTTGCCCGATCAGGCAGGTTCGATAAGCCGATCGTCACGCCGATCCGTGCCGCGGGACCGTTCTACCGCGCAGAGGATTATCACCAGGACTACTGGAAGAAGAACCCGGTACGATATAAATTCTACCGCTTTAATGCAGGCAGAGACCAGTATCTTGAAAAGGTCTGGGGACCGGAGACGTCGGCGCACAGCGCACCAACGTGGAAAGAAGGCGCGTTCGTAAAACCGGACCGTGAAGAGCTGAAAAAGAGACTGACAAAGGTCCAGTTCGAAATAACGCAAAACAACGGCACCGAGCCCGCGTTCCGGAATGAATACTGGGACAACAAGGAAGCGGGCATCTATGTCGATGTCGTGTCCGGCGAACCCTTGTTCAGTTCGCTTGATAAATATGACTCCGGCACCGGATGGCCGAGCTTTACCAAGCCGCTCGAACCCATTAACATCGTTGAGCGCGAGGATCGCACCTGGTATTTTGCGGTCAGAACAGAGGTGCGCAGCAAGCACGCGGACTCGCACCTGGGCCACGTTTTCAACGACGGGCCTCCGCCCGCCAGGCTTCGCTACTGCATGAACTCGGCGGCGCTCCGGTTCGTTCCACGTGCTGATCTGGAACGGGAAGGCTATGGGAAGTATGTGGCGCTGTTCGCCGCCACAATGAAGGAACGGCGGTAAGAAGCAACTGGAAAGCAATTATATATCTCCCCTCCCATCAAGGGAGAGGAACCTATAAGGTGATCCTATAGCAAGATTTAAAGGAGGCATCGTATGAAACAGAATTATTTTCTAGCGGGAGCGGGATTGCTTCTTGCTGTTTTTTCCGGTTTCGCTGAAATGGCCTCGGGGCTGGGAACGCGCTGGGGCTGGTGGCACTTCATAACGGGGTTCGGCATCCTGCGATGGGCTACGATCTGCAGTCTGGCGGCAATAGTCATTTCGCTGGTCGCAATCTTCCTTGTTCGTGCGAAAGCCGGCCACCCCGGACTTGTCATGGCAATCACAGGCCTCTTGATCGGGCTGCTCGTCGCGGCCATCCCCTTCAGTTGGATCCTTACCGCGCGCAGCGTGCCGCGCATTCACGACATCACCACGGATACAATTGATCCGCCCCGGTATGTCGCGGTCATGCCGCTCAGGACCGGTGCGGCCAACCCGGTGGAGTACGGCGGGCCTGCCATTGCCAACATGCAGCATGCGGCGTATCCTGCGGTTGCGCCGCTCATGCTGCCCGAACCGCCTGACAAAGCGTTTGATCGCGCCATGACAGCGGTCCATAAGATGGGATGGTCGATTGTGGACGGAAATTCCCGTGAAGGCAGGATCGAGGCCACGGACACCACGTTCTGGTTCGGCTTCAAAGACGACATTGTGGTCCGCATCCGTCCAGCAGAACAGGGCAGCAGGATCGACGTTCGCTCGCTTTCGCGCGTCGGTTTGAGCGACATCGGAACGAATGCGAAGAGGATAACCGCATTTCTGACCGTGCTCAAATCGGTTCAATGATTGATGATTTTGTAAAGATTTGAAAGCCCTCACGTCCGTCATTCTGAGCGAAGCGAAGAATCTCGACTTTTCATGCAGTTGCCAGACCCTTCGCGGAGCCTGTCCTGAGCCAACTGCCAGACCCTTCGTTTCACTCAGGGTGACAGGCGAAGGGCTCAGGGAGACGCGGTTTGAATTTGACAAAAATGCGTCAATGGTTGTTTCTATGTGTGTTTTTCCAGCGGCGTACGAGAATGGGCATGAGGGCGAGGAGTGCCAGCAAACCAAGGCTGAGCGCAATGCCGGGCGAGAGGATATCTGAGGTGGTCCGTAGCGCGGCCAGCTGAGTGCCGGCGTATACGAACACCACACTGCCGGGCAGAATACCCAGAGCAGTGGTCCAGAGAAACGTCCGGTACCTGATCGAGGAGAGCCCGGAGAGAATATTGATCAGAAAAAATGGAACAACCGGGATCAAACGAAGCGAGAGAAGGTAGTTATGTCCGTTGTGCTGTAATTCCTCTTCGAAGCGCGGGAACCTGTTCCCGTATTTTATTCTGACCCAATCCCTTGCAAGAGAACGCGACATGAGGAAAGCCAGGGACGCGCCAATGGTAGCTCCCAGGTTCACGGATATGATTGCGACCATGCCGAAAAGATAACCGCCGGCCAGGGTCATGATCGCGGCGCCGGGCAGGGACAGCGCGGTCACCAGGATATAAAGCGCTACATAGACCGCGGTCGCAACAGCATAATGCTCGTTCACTAATGCCTTGAGGAATTCCCGCCTCAGCTGCAGCTGCTCGAACGTGAGTTCGTGCTGCAACCCGCTGAACCGCACGAGTGCAACAGCAGCAAGGAGAACGAGCAGAAGAAGCGCTTTTTTTGAGGATGCGGTCATGGCTGCTCCGCGCGCCCCGAAACAAGTGCTTTGAGCATCCGCAGCAGGGGATTCTTTTTCAAGTGGTCCACATACTGCGCCTTGGATGCCTGACGCAGAACATCCGAGTAGCTCGGATACGCATGGATCACCTGCTGGATGCTGCTGAAGGATAGGCCGAGCGCTTTCGCGAGCTGGGCCTCGTGCATCACCTCCGTGGCATGGCTCCCGAGGATGTGCGCGCCGATGAGTCGTCCCCTCTTGTCGCAGATATATTTGGCCAGACCGAATCGCTGCGCATCCGTTATTGCCCTGTCCAGACCGCGATAGTCGTAGCGATAGACGGAGATCGAGCCTCCCAGCCGGTCCCGCGCTTCTTCCTCGGTCATGCCCGCGTGAGCAAGCTCCGGATCCGTGAACGTGGACCATACAACGTGGCGATAATCAGCCTTTTTCCTGACAGGAAAAAATGCGTTCGTGCACGCGATCACGGCCTGGTATTCCGCCATATGGCTGAAGCGAAAGGGCCCAACGACATCGCCGCAGGCGTAGATCCTGCGCGAGGACGTCCGCATCAACGCGTCTGTTCTGATTCCCTTGTTATCAAAGACAACATCCGCACGCTCCAGGTCGAGCCCTGCCGTGTTCGGCAATCTGCCGGCAGCGACCAGGATCTGCGCGGCATCGATCTCTTGCTGCGCGCCTTTGTGTTCGATCTTAACGCGAACGCTGCTGCCCACGGCGGCGATATGCTTGACGTTCGCACCTAACAGAAGCTTAAGCCCCTCTGCTTCCAGATGCGAGGCAAGCAAACCGGTCAGTTCCCCGTCCTCCGCAGGCAGGATACGGTCAGCATGGTCCATCAATATCGTTCTGACACCCAGCCGAACGCAGGCAGCCGCCATTTCAACGCCCATGGCACCGCCGCCCAGAATGACCAGAGAATTGGGGAGTTTATCAAGCGTGAAAAAATTTTCGTTCGTAAGAAAGGGTGTTGTGTCGAGTCCCGGCACCGGAGGGATCAATGCCCGCGAACCCGTTGCAATGATGAACCTGCGTCCGGAAAGAATGCGATCGTTCAGGGAGATCGTGCGACTGTCCAGGAACCGTGGCGACCCGTACAGGAGGTCGATCCCGAGTGCAGCAAACTTCTGCGGCGCATGGCCCTGGTAGACCGTATCAATGACAGACCGGACATGCTCCATCACGTGTGCCGTATTCACGTTAGCGGGTCCGTCGATAGAGAGACCGAAATCCTTCAGGTGTTGCATCTCGTAGGACGCTTTTGCGCTTCGGATCAGCGCTTTGCTCGGGATGCAGCCGGTATTCGTGCATACCCCGCCGATGCGGTCCTTCTCGATCATCGCGACGGTCTTTCCGAACCCTCTCGCAAGCTTTGCTGCGACGAACCCTGCAGCGCCGCCTCCGATCACGATGAGATCATAGTTCGATTTCGCCATCAATGACCTCCTCATGCAGATCGAGATAGCGCATGGTCCGCGATTTCGCGAACAATGTATTCCTGTTCCGTTCGTACAGCGCCTGCAGATCGGCTCTTGTATCCACATCGCTCCAGGGCAGCAGAATGTGCGTTGACCGGTGATGCGCATCCAGACGTGCGCACGTATCCTTGAGTACAGCCGGCGTGCTCCATGCAATATTGCGAAAGACTTCGTCTGTAAAAGCGCCTTTATTGAATCCGATGAGGTAGTAGCCGCCATCCGTTGATGGACCGATTACCGCATCGCTGTTGGAAAGAGCGGAGAAGGCCTGGCCGAGAACTTCAGCAGGCAGGTCAGGGATATCGCTCCCCATCAGCAGCACGCGCGAATATCCTGTCGAGAAGGCCTGGGTAAAGGCGTTCGCCATGCGCTCACCGACTCCGCTGCCGGTCTGGCGGAAGTAGTTGCGGCCATTCCCGAGCCAGGCGCTATATTGCTCCGGTGTACCCTGCGGGTCGCACGCGATAACCACATCACTGGTCGTCGATCCGAGCATATCCAGCGTATCGGCGACGAATAACCGGTACAATGACATTGCAAACTCATTCCCCGTTGTTGCGGCAAGACGCGTCTTGACCTCGCCTGGCGTAGGATATTTCACGAACACGATCATGCACTGGTTCACTTTCATAGCGCAAAGCCCGCTTTTTTTGAACACGGCGACAGGCGGACCGCCTGTATGGGAGATTGTCCCATTCAGGTGAAACCGCTCCCTGCCGTGCATACATAACAGTGATCGCCAACATTGATGTTTCTCTGCGCAAGAACAGCGGAATCGAAATCCCGGATATGCTTCGACTCGGAAAGGACGCCGATCCCGAGCGCCTGATTGAAGTCGCAGTCGTACAGCCTCCCGTCCCATCCCACATTTATCATCTGCCTGCACATGATCGTGTCCAGTGCCTGAGCATTAAATCCCTTTTCGAGCGCGTTCTGATATCGATCGAGAGCATTGTTGGTTACGAGAGCGTCACGGAAACGGCCGATCGGCGAGTTTGCCAGCGCAAACAGACCGGTGAACGAGATGCCGTAATGGTCCTGCAGCGTCCTTCGATACTCGGCTTCAAGTGTTTCCTGAGCTGCGGGAATGCTCGCATCCGCGGGGTTGTGCACAAGATATAGTTTGTCGGTTCTCGGTCCAGTGGCGTAGCCGAGCGCGTTGAGCCGCCTGAGAGCGTCAATACTTTTCGCGAACGTGCCGCGCCCCCGCACCCGGTCAACCTCTTCCTGGCTGCAGGAGGGGAGGGATGCGGCCACGTCAAGTCCTTGCTCAGCGAAAAATTGCAACAGGTCGTCCAGGCCGCTTTCAAAAAAAACCGTGAGATTCGTTCTGACCATGACGCTGGTCCCGAGGCCGCGCGCAGAGCTCGCAAGATAACGGAACCAGGGGTTCATTTCCGGTGCTCCGCCTGTTATGTCGAGCGACGGTATCCGGAACTGCGACAGCACGCGCAGGACTTCGTCAGCAATATCCCCGCTCATGCTATTGGTATGAGCAGGACCCGCGGACATATGGCAATGACGACAGGCCATATTGCACAAACTGCCGAGATTCACCTGGAGCGTGTTGACGCCGCGTGCGGAGATCGAAGTTATCCCAACGTCCTTCGCTTTATTAATAAATGACGAATGCTCCTGTACCTGCATGTTGTTATACAACCTCGTCGCGATAATATTTTGCGAGCCGATCAGCACGCACGCCGAACATATACAGGATCTGAAGCGACCAGTTTCTGAACAAGGCACGGACCACCCCTTCGCGTTCCCATCTGCGGGCAGAGGTCATTACCCTGCGGGGAATGATCTTTATCCGGTCATTGTTCCGCCGTACGCGTTTCATCAGTTCGACATCCTCCATGATCGGGATGTCCTGGTAGCCCTGCATGGTTTTGAAATACTCGCTGCGTAGGAAAATGGCCTGGTCGCCGAACGGGACCCTGCTGAACCGCGTCCGCAGTCGAACATACTGTTCTGTAATGCGGAAAAGCGCGAGATCGGAGTCGATGCCCAGATCAAATGCTCCGCCTACGATATGCTTATCTTCCAGCGCGGATAGGATATCTTGAAATGCATTTTTTGGCAGCCGCGTGTCCGCGTGCAGGAAGAGCATTACCTTGCCGCGCGCAACGGTTGCGCCAATATTCATCTGTGCCGCCCGACCCTTGCGCGATCTAACACGAACCACGTCGGGATCAATAAGTGCGGCAAGAGTGTCCGCATCAGGGCTTCCGTCAACGACTATGATCTCAATGGCAATCCTGTCGTTCGACATACTCCTGATCCCTTCAACCAGGGCGTTGATCCGCGCCGATTCATGTAGAACAGGAATGATTATCGAGATATCGGGTTCCGTTGGAGGTTCGTTATCATTATTCTCTGGAAGTAACTTCATTTTCCGATGAGCGATGCCTCTGGTCCGCCCGGCTCCCTTGCTCCAACGAAGTAACGACATGATAGTATGTACTATTTATTATAACAGTATTATTGGAAGAGGTGAACGGGCAACGCAGGCACCTGTGTTCCTGTGCGGACAAAACCGCTTGACCCGTGAGGGTCAGCCTGTTATATTCAGCACATGAAACATAAGATAACCTTTCTGCCCGATAATGTCACGCTGTCTGTTGACGATAACGCCAGCCTTTTTAATGCGGTCAAAGCCGCTGGTGTCTATGTGCTTTCTTCCTGCGGTGGCAAGGGAAACTGCGGCAAGTGCAAGGTCGTCATCAAGGAAGGCAAGGTCGACAGCGGCAAATCTGGCTCCTACCTGTCCAAAGAAGAAGCGGAGCGCGGTTACGTCCTTGCCTGCCATAGCAAGGTGAAGAGCGACCTTGTTGTGGAGATCCCGCAGGAATCGCGCATGCAGGCAAAGCACAAGATCGCGACCGGCGCCAAGACCGAAGAACTCCTGAAGATGATGAAGTCTGCAGGCGGGTGCCTTGAATCGCGCATCAAGCGGATCTACCTCGAACTCAGCCCTCCCACGATCGACGATAATATTGCGGACTACGAACGGCTCCGGCGCGCACTGGACCAGGCCGGCCTTGATGCGTCGCATTTGCACATGAACTATCCGGTGCTGGCCAAGCTGCCCCATGTGCTGCGGGAAGGCCGCTGGAAGGTCACAGTATCCGCCTTCAACGTGGGCGCCGTGCTTGAGGTGCTCGACATCTACCCCGGTGACGCGGCCGGCAGGCGCTTCGGCGCTGCCATCGACATCGGCACGACCACGGTCGTCGTCTGCCTCGTGGACATGTCGAACGGCCATATCATCGGCACCTCCTCGACCTACAACAGCCAGGTAAAGTGCGGCGACGACGTGATCACGCGCATTGTCTACGCAACGGAGCGCAACGGGCTGAAGGAGCTCCAGGACCTCGTCGTGGGCAACGTCAATACCATGCTCACGGAGCTGGCGGAGAAGAACAACGTCCCGCCGGGAATGATCGACTACATCGTGGTAGCGGGCAACACCACGATGATGCATCTTTTCTACGGCATCGACCCGCAGTACATCCGGGAGGAGCCGTATATTCCCGTTGCCACGTTCTTTCCGCTTGTCCGCGGCAAGAGTGTGGGCTTTCTGCTCGATCCCCAGGCCATGGTCTATTCCATGCCGAACGTGGCGAGCTACGTGGGCGGCGACATAACCTCCGGCGTGCTCGTATCCCAGATCCATAAAAAAGAACAGGTCTCGCTCTTCATCGACATCGGCACCAATGGAGAGATCGTTCTGGGAAACAAGGACTGGCTGGTGACTGCTGCCTGCTCCGCGGGCCCGGCATTTGAAGGGAGCGGCATCAAGTTCGGCATGCGCGCCATGGAAGGGGCGATCGAGGAAGTCGAGATCAACCCGCAAACGTACGAGGTGAACTACCGGGTCATCGGCGACGCAAAACCCATCGGCATCTGCGGCTCGGGCATGATCGACATCCTCGCGGAAATGTACCTGAACAACGTGATCGACCAGAAGGGAAAGATCCGTGAAGAAATCGGGTCCAAACGCATCCGCCGCGGCGAGAGCGGACTTGAGTACGTGATCGCCTGGCGCGTTGAGAGCGCCATTAACAAGGAAATCGTGATCACCGAGGTGGACTTGGACAACCTGATCCGCGCCAAGGCAGCGATCTACGCCGGTTTTGCCACACTGCTCGCGCACATGGGCATGACCTTCGCCAATATCGAAAAGCTCTATATCGCCGGCGGGTTCGGACGGTATATCGACGTGGAGCGCGCCATCACCATCGGTATGCTGCCCGATCTGCCGGTCGACAAGTTCCAGTTTCTCGGCAACACATCGATCATGGGCGCGTACTACGGGCTCCTGTGCGACCGGTTGCGGCATGAGACGGAAGAAATCGCGAAGAAGATGACGTACATTGAATTGTCCGTATCGCGGAGCTTCATGGACGAGTATATGCAGGCGCTGTTCCTGCCGCACACAAACCTGAACGCGTTTCCCACGGTAAAACGGGAAATTGAGGAGCGGAAGAATAAGTGAGGCGTCATAACTTCTCGTTGTATTTTTATCGTGTTTAGACTATATTAATTTTAGGATTGAATAGATCGTGTAAATCATTTTTTAGCAACTGCCATATGAGTATAACAATTCATAAAAAAATCGTGCTGGACGAGCACAATAAACCCGTGGAAGTCATCATCGACTACGCTGAATGGACGAAGATCGAGCGGTTGCTGGAGCCGGGACAACATGGCATGGTCAGGGAAAAACTCAAAGACTATGTCGGAATAGTTCATATCGAGGAAGAACCGCTGGCCTATCAAAGGAGAGTCAGGAGTGAATGGAAATAGGTTCTTGCTCGACACCAATATCCTGCTCTATCTGATTGGAAAGAAAATCCCTGTTGATGCCCTGCCCGAAGGCGAATTCTCAGTTTCTTTCATCACCGAACTGGAAGTCCTGTCTTACTCATCCATAACCCCGCATGAAGAACAACAACTCAAGCGGTTTCTGCACAATATACCTGTGATAGACATAAGCGCAGAAATCAAAGGCTTCACGATCAATTTGCGCAAGAAATACAACCTCAGGCTCCCGGATGCAATAATCGCCGCGACAGCCCTCCAGATTAATGCCACACTTATCACCAATGACAAGGACTTTTCCCTTGTTCAGGAGATTCAATCAAAATCGATTGCGCTTTAACCACATATTTGCTTCGCGCAGGAAACCACGCGATGTGACAAAAACAATTATACCTGATATGAGCTGCCGCATCGGATGCGGGGCATGCTGCACAGCCCCCTCCATTTCTTCTTCGATCCCAGGTATGCCTCTGGGTAAAGCGGCCGGGCTCAGGTGCATCCAGTTGACGCCGGGCAATTGCTGTCAGCTTTTCGACAAACCCGACCGCCCGATCATCTGCGGTTCCTACAAGGCGACCGCCGAGTTTTGCGGCGCTGACCGCCGGGAAGCAATGAAATTACTTGACGCTCTTGAGCTTATGACGGCCGGTTAATACGAGCACCGGTCTCCCTCCCCCTTCTACCTGCTGAATGAGCATCGTGATCCCGAACAACATCGTTCTTTTCGCAACTTGCTCTAGCTAAGATTCCTGTGTTTTGGTACAATATCGGCATATATCGCATACCTTGTTGGAGGGATCATGGGGCTGTTGCAGCGATTTGTAAATATATTGAAGAGTGAAGAAGAAACCGCAGCCGTGGCCAAACCGGGCCGAAACGAGTCATGCTGGTGCGGAAGCGGGAAGAAGTACAAAAAGTGTCATCACGCGGAAGATGAGAAAAGAGCAGCGAAATCCTGCTCATTGAACTGCGGTCCGACGTGAAGCTCGTCTTGAGCTGAGTTCAGCTCGTAGGGTGTGCACTGCGCACCATCACAATTTGTAATATCCGATCTATCGCCTTGGTGGGCATTGCCCGCCCTACCCACTCAACCACCTGTTAATATTTCGGTTCAATCTACAAGATTGAACCAGCTCGTGCAGCCCGCCCTACCTCTTCCCCTCCTTTTCATAGTAAAGATTTCCCGCCGATTGCCGATAAGTATATCAGGAGCATCAGGGGAGATTGATATGTTACGAGTATGCGGACACTACCAGATAATCAGCCCGGGTGAATGGAAGCAATGCCATGAAATTATTCACAACGGTCTAATCGTCGGCTTTATCGAGTACGAAAAAACGTCTGCTGCCGAGATCACGAGGACCCGCAATATTCGCGGCGAGGTCATGGACGGCGAATGCATAGACTGGCTCCTGCTTCAGGCCGCGTAACCCTGACCTGCCTTGTCCGCGAAGCATTCCTTCTGTCGCATACCTATCATCCTGTGAAATGGTGTTTCTTATGGTAGAATATTGTCCATGCGGGAAATCATCAAAACAAAAGACCTGAAAGTCGGGATGTACATCGTGCTGCCGGCGCGCTGGATGAACCACCCGTTTTTAACGAACCAGTTCGTGATCAAATCCGATGATCAGATCAAAAAGATCACTGAATATGGTTTCGAAGAGATCGCCATCGACACCGCAAAAGGGGCGGCGCCCGTTAAGGCTGCGCCGGAACAAAAAAGCATCAAGGATGAATTCATGGTGCCCCCCATTCCCTGGGAGCCTGAAAAACTCGTCCCCCCGGAGCTGCGGGAAGCGATCCGGGACAAAACACTTGCGCCGGAGAAGAAATCACGAATTGTCTACGAGTCCTCTATTAAGCTTATGGGGAACCTGCTGAAAGATCCGAAGGTCGAAAACATCAAGGAAGCGAAAAAAGGAATCGCCGAGGTCGTGGACCTGATCATCTCGGACGACGCGACCTCCAGCCACCTGCTTAAGATTACCGCGTACGATTACTACACGTACACCCATTCGGTCAATGTCGGCGTGCTTTCCGTTCTGCTTTCCAAATCGCTCTTTCGAAAATCCTATGCTCACGACATGCACGAACTGGGCGCGGGGTTTTTTTTGCACGATATCGGCAAGGTGCGGGTGGACCCGGCGATCATCAACAAGCCCGGCAGGTTGACTGACGAGGAAATGCGGATCATTCGGCAGCACCCGACACTCGGCTACGAGCTTCTTTCTGAAACGAACCAGCTGACCGAGGAATGCAAAATTATCGTGATGCAGCACCATGAACGGGAGAACGGCATCGGCTACCCCAAGGGACTCAGGGGAACCGACATCCATATGTACGGCCGCATCTGCTGCATTGCAGACGTGTATGACGCCTTGACCTCGGAGCGCTCGTACAAGCTACGCATGAACACTTTTAACTCGCTCAAGCTCATGAAAGAGGAAATGCTCCACCATTTCCAGAAGGACATCTTCGAAAAATTCGTTTTGCTGTTCACCTGACTGCTTACGAGTGCTCGGTAAATCTGTTTCTGATTCTATTACTCTTTTTTTTCGTCACCCCGGCAATGTTCTGGCCGGGGTCCAGAAAGATTTGAAGATCCCTGGATTCCTGCTTAAAACACGCAGGAATGACGGCAGGGAAACATTAACAACTTACTTTACGGCTTACTAGCGGTTATAAACCTCGCCAATCCCTCCTCGAATTTCACCGGCTCAATACCGAAATCCTCGCGGATGTCCCGCATGCTGCATACATTGTCCTCAAGAAGCATGATCAGCTGGTCTGTGGTTATCGGCGGCTTTGCAAGCACGGTCTGGAGCAACTGCGCCATGGGCCGCATGAAAAAAAGCGGCATGTGCAGCGTCGGCCGTTTCACACCCATGGCGCTGGCAATGGTCCGGGTCACCTCTTCGTAGGTGAGCTGTTCAGGGCCGCCGACCTCATATGTTTTATTCAGGAAAGCATCGCTCGACACTAACTTCACCAGACATGCTACCGCATCATCAATGAACAGTGGCTGGATCTTTGATCTTCCCGTGCCGATCACCGGCAGGACCGGAGAAAGCCGTATCATCTCGGACAATCTGATCGTGAACTGGTCACCGGAACCGTAAATGAGCGATGGACGGAGAATGGTAAACGGGATGCCGCTTGTGCGCACAAGTTCCTCCGCCTGCCATTTGGTGGCGTGATAGGCGCTTTTTGCATCCGACCTCGTTCCGAGCGCGCTCTGATACACAAAATGACGCACATTCGCCTTTTTAGCGGCCGCAAGAACGTTCGCGGTCCCCTCAACATGCACACGGGTAAACGTTACCCAGGGAGCCTCCTGGATGATGCCCACCAGATGAACGACACGTTCGACTCCGACCATCGCTTTTTCTAGTGACACCACGTCCGAGATGTCACCAGGCGCAATGTCGACGCCGAGGTCTTGCAAGGCCCGGGCTTTGTCAGGATTTCTGACTATCGCACGAACTGATCTCCCGTCTTTCCTCAGACGACGGATAAGATTACTGCCAACAAATCCCGTTCCGCCTGTTATGAGCAGCATGTATTACCTCCGGCAAATGAACCTCCCCGCAGCTGCGGGGTATCTTAACATCTCCCCTCCCTCGATGGGAGGGGCGGGGGGAGGGTGATGCACCGACTGCCGCCACCCTCTCCTAACCTCTCCCATCAAGGGAGAGGAACCTATAAGGTGACCCTGTCGCAAGGGAATTGCAAACTTAATTTTGACGCCCGAGAGGGGCGAGAATGATTTACTGCGGGATCTTCGGATATTTCAAGGCCAGCGGCTCACCCGAGAGCGCCTCGATCATGAAGGTTCGTAAATACTTCTTGTCATCGCTCGTAAGATTCAGCGGCTTGAGCACGTGATTACCCGGCCCCCCACCCTGATCGAAGAACATTATCACCTCGTCCAGGGTCTCGAAGATGCCGTTATGCATGTAGGGACCGGTAATCGCGATCTCCCGAAGCGTTGGGGTGCGGAACGCTTTCCAGTCCTTCATCTCCTTGGTGACCAGGTACCTGCCCGGGTCCTCCTTGAGGTTCAGGTAATCCTCGTAATGATAAACCTTGGCTACGAACCGGCGTGTTGTTGCCACACGCGGATCCTTCTCCTGCTCCTCGTTCTCCGGAACGTTGAGCGCATAGAACTTGTCATCAGCAAGGTTCATCCCGTTATGGCACTCTGCGCACTTCCCTTTACCCGTGAAAACATCATATCCTTTTGCCGCTTCCGGGGAAAGAGCTTTTTTATCGCCCCGTAGAAACCGGTCCAGCGGAGCATTCACGGATACGAGCGTGCGCTCGAACGCAGCGAGCGCCATGGCCATGCGCTCCCGGCTGACATCCGCGCCGAAGACCTTTCGGAACTCCTCAACATACTCCGGTACGGACCTGATCTCCTCCTCAACAAAATCGAGATTCTGGTTCATCTCAAAAGCGGACATCATGGGAAAAAGCGCCTGTTCCTCAAGCGTATGCGCACGACCATCCTGGAACAGAAACTTCTGGAATCCCACGTTGATGAGCGTTGAGGAATTTCTCCAGTTTCGCGTCGTGGGATAGCTCTGTGAGATCGCCATTCCGTCGGAATATCCCTTTTCCGGATCGTGGCAGGTGGAACAGCTCATGGTCCCGTCGCCGGAAAGCCTGCGGTCGAAGAACAGCTTTTTGCCGAGCTCGATCTTGTCCGAACTCTGCAAATTGGACGCGGGAATCGGCACCGCCTTGAGCGGTTCAATCCCGCCTCCCTGAGACGGGTGAACAGCGATGACCAGAATGAACAGGCATGCGGCTGTGACAACTCTTCTAGCGTTTTTCACGCAGCAGTTCCTCATCTATTATTTGTGTAAATTGTTTGATCGGTCGGTCCCCTACAAGTTTGCGCCCGTTGATAAAGAACGTCGGGGTGTTATACAGGTCAAGGTCCACGGCGAGTTTTTTATCACGCTCGATCGCTTGCGCATGCTTCATGTTGTCAAGGTCTGTGGTAAATTTATTTGTATCGAGTCCAAGGTCTTTTGCATAGCCAATGAGGCTCGTGCGGTCAAGCTTCGGCGATTTTATAAGCAGCAGGTCGTGCATTTCCCAGTACTTGCCCTGCTCGCCGGCGGCAAGTGTCGCCTCTGCGGCAAGGTGCGAGTAATCACGATATTTATAGGGATAATTTTTTATTACCAGGCGAAGCTTCCCGGGGTAGGCGCTCATGAGCTTCTTGACGGTTGGACCAACCGCCACGCAGTGGGGTCACTGAAAGTCGAGGAATTCGATGATGGTCACCGGCGCGCTGTCGGGACCCGTTCGGGGAGAATCGTTGATCGGCACATCGTATCGTTTCTCGTCAGCATTGGCGAACAATGCGCAAAAACTAAGGACTGCAATAACGAATAGTTTATTGGCTCTTCTGACTTTCATGTGGGTGGAATTAGGCCTATATGAAATATTATTTCTGTATAATCGCATTGTTTCAGGTTGTTGTCACCTTTCTTGCTTGCCCAAGAAAGGAGCCGAAAGAAGGGCACCCGGCGAAAATCCTTTACGGCATGCTCGGTCGTCCTCAGTACATTTCGGAAACTCGCCCTTCGGGCTCAGACAGTCCGAAATGCTTCACCCTCGGACTCGGTCGCATGCCTAGATTTTCGCATGGGAACATTTTGGTGCAACGTACTTAAACCAACCCCGCATGTCCACGGAGCGGCCCTATGATATATTTGGGCACCCGTCTTGGCCTAAAGAAGCGTCCCGAAGGGCGAGCGCGCATGTCTGAGGCCGAAGGCCGAGTTTGCGCGATCGAGCGGATGTGGCCTTAGACGGGTCAAATATATCATTCAGGCTGCGAAGGGGACATGCAACAAAATCGAGAAATGATGAAAAACTACCCACGCAAAACCCAGAAGACCCAGTTTAGTATGGCATCACGAGGACTTCTCCCCCGACTCCTTCTCGTCTTCTCAGTGAATCAATCCGCCTAATCTTACCGCTTCGTTTCCATGTCTTTGATCCACTTCGGATATTTTTTGCGTGCGAATTCCATCGGCACGGTCCCGTACACCATGATCCGGAACGTACCGGGGTTGGCCAGAGTTCCGAGATACGCATGCGCCGGCACGCCGACAACGTAGAAAATGAACGCAAGATTGTGCATCAGATGAGACACCAGGGTCAGCGAACGATTGCCCTGCATAAGCCAGATGGAGAATCCGGACACGGCGATGGCAGCCCCGGCGATCAGGATCCCGAGGTAATAGAGCTTCTGTCCGGTGTTCAGCTTTCCCATGGGAGGCGCCTTCACGGGTTTTCGGGAAAGGTATCCCCCGCCGATCTTGATCCAGGCCCAGTCATCGGCATCGAATGACAGACACTCTTGCAGATAATTGAACATGGTTGCGGCAAGCGACGCGGTGAAAATCACGCCTGCCCAATTGTGCGCGACCCGCATGGCAGTATTGCTGCCGAATATTGCATAGACCTGTTCGAGCTTGAAAACGAACGCGTACCCGGTAATGATCAGGAGAATGCAGCTGATCGCCATGATCCAGTGATTGATGATCTCCCCAACGCTTGCCTTTCTCACCATGTCACTCATGATTTATTTACCTCCTCGTCTTCATCTTTATGCGGGCCGATCAATGCATAATGGACCAGGGCCCCGGCTATTGTGCCGCCGAGACCGATGATTGCGAGCGGCTTAAGCACCGTATGCCAGAACAGAACACTTTCGGCGATCGCTGGTTTCTCGTTCATGCCGTAGAGCAGGGGCGCGTCCTTAAAAGCAAAGAGCGCGCCGAGTCCGCCGAGGTCCGCCTCCCCGTACACCTTTGCATAGCCGGCTTTCTTCGCGGATGCGAGTAACCCGTCGCGGTCGCCGTACGTGATCGCTCCTGTGGGGCAGGTCTTGGCGCATGCCGGCGTCAGCCCCTCGGCAATACGGCCTGCGCACAGATCGCATTTTCCTATTTTGTTGTTTGCGTCGTACCTCGGCACGTCAAACGGGCACCCGGCAACGCAGAGCTTGCAGCCGATGCACTTTTCCTTGTTAAAAGCCACTGCCCCTTCTTTTGTCCGGAAAAGCGCGCCCGGCGCCGGGCAGATCTTCATGCAGCCCGCATCGTCACAGTGCATGCACCGCCGGCTTACGAACAGACTGCGGACAGGGTTCGTATCAGAAGGGACCTCGCTGAAGCGGATGATCGTATAGGTGGTCGCTGAAATGTCCGGAGGATTCTGCATGGACCCGGTGTTCTGTGTTTTTTGGACGGGCAGTTCGTTCCATGATTTGCACGCCGCCTGGCATCCGCGGCAGCCGATGCACAGTTCGGGCGAAATCAGCAAAGCTTTTCTGTTGGATGTCGTCATTTATGCCCCCTTATGCTTTCTCGACATTGACCATGAAGGCCTTAGATTCGGGGATCATCGTGTTCGCATCGCCGACGGTGGGCGTCAGCAGGTTCGCGCTGTCGCCCGCCTTCGGGTCGTTCGGATACTGCCACCCGAAGCACCAGGGCATGCCTACCTGGTGAACGGTCTGGTTGCCGATCTTGAAGGGCGTGAACCGCGAGGTCACCACGGCAACAGCCGATATCTCGCCCCGTCCGGACTTCACCTTGACGCGGTCACCGCCCTTGATTCCCTTCTCAGCCGCCAGTTCAAGGCTCATCTCGACAAACTGCTGCGGCTGCATTTCGAGGAGCCAGGGAGTATGGCGCGTCAGGACGCCGGTCTGCCAGTGTTCGGTCACCCGGTACGTGGTCGCAACATACGGATACCGGATATCGCAGGAGAAGAACGCATCCTCCTTCTCGTTAAAGATCTTGATCGTAGGATTGACGCGCTGTTTGGACATCAGGCTTTCCTCGAGCGGACACTCGAGCGATTCGTAGTGCTCGGGGAACGGTCCGTCGGAGAGGCCGGGACCATAAAGCGCGCCCTTGCCTTCTGCCATCATGATGAAAGGATACTTGCCCGGGTCCTTTGCCATAGGCGGCGCGGGACCGTCCGGCACATCGCCCACCCAGACGCCGGGTTTTTTGGAGACCGGGTCTTCCTTAACCGCGTCCCACTTGAGCACCGGACGCTTCGGGTCCCAGGGATTGCCGTTCAAATCCACCGACGCCCTGTTATAAATGATCTTGCGGTTCACGGGCCAGCACCAGGCCCATTCAGGGTAAAGACCGAGGCCGGTCGCATCCACTTTGCCGCGGCGGGCCATCATGTTGATGACTTTGCCCTCCTTCTGTGTGTAACTCTGGCTGAAGAGCCAGTTGCCACAGGAAGTCGTGCCGTCGGCCTGCAGATGAACGAACGTGGCGCACAGCTCACCCTTTTTCCCGAGGAGCTTGGGCGGTGTTGCTTTCTTGTCATACACATCTTCGAGATAGTAGCCGTTAATCTCTTTGGCCACGTCATGGATGTTGATCTTCGTGCCGTAGTTCCACGCAAGGTTCAGGATGGGCGTTGGGAATTTGCCGCCCTCTTTTTTATAAAGCGCCCGCACCTTCAGGAACAGTGCGTTCATGATCTCGGCGTCGGGTCTGGCCTGGCCGAGCGGCTCGATCGCTTTGTACCGCCACTGCGCAAGTCTGCCGGAGTTGGTGATGCTCCCTTCCTTCTCAATGGACGAAGCGCAGGGCAGCATGAACACTTCGGTCTGAATGTCTTTGGGATTCATGCCCGGACCTTTCCAGAACGAGGCGGTCTCGTTGTCGAAAAGATTGACGTTCACCATCCACTTGAGCTTGCCGAGAGCCTGGCGGGTCTTGTTGGCATTGGCTCCGGAGCAGGCCGGGTTCTGGCCCCAGGCAAAGAAACCTTCGAACTGACCTTTGTGCATTTTATCAAACAACATGAGCCACGATGCGTTCATGCCTTCGTCGGTCTTTGGCAGCCAGGCATAACCGAAGTCATTCTCCTTGGTCGCAGACTTCCCATAGATGGCCTTGAGATAGCTCACGATGTACTTATTGCGGTTCGAGAACCAGTTCACGCTCTTGGGGTCCTTGGTCTTCGGCGTGTATTTCTCGATGTAAGCGTTCAGGTCCTTGATCGAAGCGGAGGGTGTGGCATTATATCCCGGCAGGAGGTGGAACAGGAGACCGTGGTCCGTGGAGCCCTGCACATTCGATTCGCCGCGGAGCGCGTTGATGCCGCCTCCGGCGATGCCGATGTTCCCGAGTAGAAGCTGGATAATGGCCATGGCGCGGATGTTCTGCGTGCCTACGGTGTGTTGCGTCCAGCCCATGGCGTAGAGCTCGGTGCCGGCTTTATTCGGCCTGCCGGTGGAGCCGAAGAGCTTATACACCGCTTCGAGCTTGTCCTTGGGCGTGCCGGTGATGGATGAAACCTTCTCGAGGGTATAGCGGGAGTACTGCTTCTTTAAAAGTTGAAACGCGCAATTGGGGCTCTTAAGCGTCGGGTCCTTCTTCGGCATCCCATCCTCGCCCATCTGATAGCCCCAGGTCTTCTTGTCGTACTTGCGTGCCTTTTCATCATACCCGGAGAAGACACCGTTCAGCTCTCCCGGTCCTTTGAAATCCGCGTTCACCAGAAAAGGAGCATTCGTGTAGTTAACCACATAATCTTTGAAATAAAGGTTATGATCGAGGATATACTTGATCATCCCGCCCAGGAATGCGATGTCCGTTCCCGAACGCATGGGGGCAAACAAATCCGCCTTGGACGCGGTCTGAGTAAAGCGGGGGTCAACTACGATGAGCTTGGCGCCCTTTTCCTTCGCCCGCATCACCCACTTCATGGCAATAGGGTGGTTCGAAGCCGGGTTGGCGCCCATTACGAGAATAACATCAGCGTTCTTGAAATCGATAAAATGATTCGTCATTGCACCGCGGCCGAACGACTCTCCCAGAGCCGCTACAGTTGCGGAGTGTCAAATGCGCGCCTGATGTTCTATATAGACCAGCCCCCAGGACCGGAGCATTTTCTGGAGCAGATAGCATTCCTCGTTATCAAGTGCCGCACTGCCCACGTGGGCAATGGCGTCGGTCCGGTTCACCGTGAAATCCTTTTCCACTTCTTTGTCCGTACCGTCCGGTTGCTTTTCCTTCACCGTGGACTTGGACGTAAGCTTGAACGTTCTGTCGCGGGTATCCTTCACCTTTTTCGCGATCTGATCAAGCGTCCAGTCCCATTCCACTTCTTTCCATTTGTCAGCTCCCGGCGCCCGGTACATCGGTTTGAGCAAGCGCGTGTCGTTATGCACCAGCTGCATGATCGACGCGCCCTTGGGGCAGAGCGTCCCCTCACTAATCGGATGATCGGGATCGCCTTCGGTGTTCACCACCTTGCCGTCCCTGGTGTGGACCACGATGCCGCAGCCCACAGAGCAGTACGGACAAATGGTCCTGGTTTCCTTTGCATTTTTTGTTTTGAGTTCCTGAACAGCTTCTTTGGCAGGGGCGGGATCGGCGTTGAGCGTGGTAAGCAGCACTGAACTACCGGAATACTTGAGAAAGTCACGACGTGATAGTCCCATTGTGTCTCCTTTTGTAGCAGTAAAGTTTCTGCTGTTCATTATAGAAAGATCGTCGCACAGATGCGCAATTGCTGTTCGTTATGAAGCCATGCTGCTCTTTGAATATAGCAGAGAATCTTTCCTTGTCAAGAAACAGAGGGGTCCTCCGGTCGGACCTCCCCACAGCCTACAGCTCGATCGGCGCCCAGAACCCGAGATAGAGCACCTTCTGCCCTTGCTCATCAAGGCCATTCGCAAACACAATGCGCATGGTTACAGGAAGATAGTAGGCGAGGAATAGATCAAACCGCAGCTCCGCTCCGGCGCTTCTTTTCAGTTCATCGCCGTGAAATGCGTGGTCCCAGGCATTGCCCGCTTCGTAAAAAACCGCGCCATGCATCCTGCGGAAGTAAATCGGCTTCGTATTCCACCCCTTGTCGAGATCAATTATCGGAAACCGGTATTCCAGAGTCGCCAATGCAGCCTTTTGGCCTCTGAGCGCGTTGACCGGATACCCCCGGAGATCGACCACCTGGTCGTCCGGCGAAAGCGTTATGTCGCCGCGATTATCACCCCCGAGCTGGTACGCGCGCTGCGGGATAATATCGCCCGAGGAACTTCCTGCAAACATCCTGGCCAGCAGTACGTGATGTTGCCAGGGAAGATTGATGAACTCATGCCAATCCACGGTGTATTTCCGCAGATCAATATCGCTTCCAATATTTTTGTCGAGCCGCTCATACCCGAGCTCGAATGTCCTGCCCTGTTCCGGGCTGATCGAATGGCCGTAGTCGCGCGCATTGTTGAATTTGTAGCCGGCTTTTATCGAAGACATGACCCCTGTTGCCGGACGCACGTCATATGGCAGCAGGGTCGTCAGCGGGGACAGATTCTTCCAGCGATAGCCCGCAATCAGGGAATGCTGCTTCGCGGTTTTTACGAACGGGAAAACCAGTGACAGATCGATCATGCGGTCCCGCTCCACATATTCCCTGTTCCTGTTCAGCATCCCGATGAAGATGTTGTCCCCATCGGTCAGGTGCGCACGGACCGTTGGGTACAGTCCATCGTAGTAGTAGTCCAGGTCATACCAGATCCGATCATGCTGCGGGCCATATAACGCCGTAAAATAATATTGATGGTGCTGCACGACGTCCTGGCCGAAAGTGAATAGGCCGTACAACGTCCCGCTTGCCTGACTGTAACCCAGCCACGGGAGCCAGAAACGCGGATAGATCGTTCCGAGCGGACTGTAGGGACTCGCTTTCGTCTCTACGGGCCTGTCCTCATGCTGGACCACAGGATAGGGATCATGATACGGCTCTGCAGATTTCCAGGACGCTTTGTCGAGCATAAGCATATGGATGTCGTACCCTGCGGCGCTATACGAAGAAAATGCAAGCCTCGTGTTGTCAGGCGAGGGTGAGGGAGTGAATGCGCCGCCGAGCACATTGGTTATCTGAAAGATCGTTTTCGTCTCCATCTCATAGGCGTACAGATTGAAAATGCCCGAACGGTCCGACGAAAAATAGAGGTAGTGATCATCAGAACTCCAGGCCGGGGCGCCGTCGAGCGCCCGGTCCTGCGATATGTCAGCCAGCTTGTTCCCCAGCGCATCAAGGAGCCTGATGTCCTGAAACCCGTTTGCCTGATGCACGCAAACAGCGATTTTCGTTCCATCATGGCTCCATTGCGGCGTCGAATACTGGTCCGGGCTTTCCGGGCCCAGCCAGACGATATCGCTCTGCGCTACCGGCTGCTGCCGGTCCAACGATATATTCAGGACGCCAAGCCTGTTGTGGGCCATCCGGTTCGCAACGAACACCAGCTTCTTTCCATCCAACGAGGGATGCGGATCGCGCGCTCGGAGGCCCTCGGTCAAACGCAGTTCTTTTCCTGTGGTCAGGTCGAACGCGTACAGATCATTGAAGAGGTTCGTATTCCCCTGCACGTCTCGCTTTGTATAATAGAGCCTGGTTCCATCAGGGCTCCAGGCAAGTGACGAGCCCGAAGCGCTTGTGGAAAAAGCGTTTTCAACGATCTTGCGGTCATTGCTCCCGTCAACGTTCATGATGAAAATCCCCGGGAACTCGTCACTATTCACAACGCTGTAAGCTATGCGTTTACCGTCAGGAGCGAATGCAGGTGAAATGTTCAGGTTTCCCCGCCGGGTGAGAACGTTTGAACTGGTTATGCCCTGCGCCCGGATCGTTTGTTCCTGTTGACGAAAGCGGTCTTTGAGAACCCCCTTCCATTCCTCCCACAGGTCAGCATAGGAGCGGTGCAGCACCTTCTCACCGGTGGAGGCAACCAGAAACGGAAAACCCCTGCCGCTGTAGGCGACGCTGATATCCGCGAGCGTGTCACGGCCGTATTTCTCCGCTATGTAGCGGGTGAAGGATTCGCCGAAGAGGTAGGGCACCTGGCCCGACGGCCAGAAATCTGGATACACCGATGCCTGCGGCAATTCAGGGAACGGCCCTTCCAGCGCGGCCATGCGCAGGACCATCTCCGCGCCCGGAGACCTGCCGCGGCCGCCAGATGTCAGCTCGGTCTCTTCGTACGTCGCCAGCCCCTCGATCATCCAGACAGGCTCGAACATGTTCGGGAAATAGATCCTGCCGAAGACTGTCTGAATACCCTTGGGGATGCCGTTGACCATGTCCATGTGCAATGCATGTGTGTATTCATGCGTGATCAGAACGCGCAGCCAGTCATCATACGCTGTGGCGCCGAAGCCGGGCTGGCCCGAGGGCTGAGTAACGTAAAGAATTATCTGGTCATAGGGGATCGGCGAGGTCTGGCCGTTCGCTTCGTCTGCAACATCCGCTAATACAAGGTGGGTTTTCTGCGACGGCGTCCACTTCATCCGGGGCGACATCCGCTGATGCACGTCCTCGGCGATCACCGCTGCCCGTTTCGCCAGGTCTTCTCCGCCCTGATGAAAATGGATCAGAAAGTGCGGGGTCTCAAGCGTGGTCCAGATAAAGGATGGGTCGAACTTGGCGTATACCACGCTCGCGAAGAAGAGAACAGCCGTGCCTATCATAAGATAAATCTTATTCCTCACATTCACACTCCCAATTAATAAACATCGTGTTTACTAATACAAACGAAATAATAAATATTACATCCCTCGGAGGGATCCCCCTCACCTCAGTCCTCTCCCCCGGTGGGGAGAGGAAGTAATAGGGTCATTCTGAGCGAAGCGAAGAATCTTGGCTATACGCATTACGAATTCAAACTCTTCACTTCGTTCAGAGTAACACCACCGGACAGATCGCAAGACAGCCGTGCTTGGTCGCGCCGACTCCTACGCCTGCTTTGCCATGTCTCTCTTGAACCAGTACCTGCCAATAAGGATGACACCTCCGGCAAAAAGGAGCTCCACACCATGCACAACCGGCATTGTTGGAGCAATGAATTGACTGATGAACGGGTCCGTGATGATCATCTCGCCGCCGACCTTGCCGAGGATGGCCGCGCCGACATATATGATCAGGGGATACTTGTCCATGAGCATGGACAGAAGACTGCTGGTGAAGACTATAAAGGGGATGCTGAGCCCCAGCCCGAAAAGGAGGAGCCAGAAGTTGCCGTTCGAGGCGCCCCCCACCGCAAGCATGTTGTCGAGCGACATGGTAATGTCGGCGATGATGATCAGCCTGACGGCGTGCCAGAGATTGGCCGCTTCTTTATGGCCCTCAGCCGCTTCTTCATCCTCAACGAACAGTTTGATAGCTACCCAGAGAATAACGAGCCCGCCCAGAAGCTTCACATAGTGCATGGTGAGCAGACGCGCCACGAAGAACGTGAGCGCCACGCGGAGCAGAACCGCTGCCGCGGCGCCGTAGATGATCCCTGTTCTTCGTTGTTCTTTCGGGAGAGACCGGACTGCCATGGCAATGACCACGGCATTGTCTCCGGCCAGAACGAGGTCAATGATAACGATGCTGAAGAGTGCTGAAAAAAACGAAGCATCGAAGCTGACGGATCCGAGATGCGCGAAATTCACTCGATCGCTCCTGATAGTCGGGCGCCTGCGCCCCGGAATAAAAAAGACCTGGACGAATTATCATCCAAGGTCTTGCATGGTGTCAAGTGATTAATCCGGCCCTTCCTCCTCTGCGTGCGCAGAACCTGCTCAGGAAGCGGAGATTTTCATCGTATTCAGAAGTCGTTCGTATTCGACCTGTGTTTCTTTCCAGCGTCGAAGCGCTTCGATAGTATCATGCCATTCCTGGGCCGCAAAGGACGGGGGAAGATCACCTTGGCGCATACGGTCCTGAAATGCGGCACTCGTCAGACCGTGAAGTTCCTCCAGGTTTTTCAGAATGCGTTGATAGTTCCGTATCTGCCCTTTGCAGACATCTACTTCCCGAAAGAGCGCGATCTCATATTCATCGGTATGCAATAAATTCTCCTGATGCAACTTGGGCCGGGGCGGATCATGACCGCCCCGGCCCGAGGAGGTATCAGTGCCCGCTCGGAAAGAACGTGATGCTTACCCAGTACAGGACCACGAGCGACACAACGCCGATGCCGATGCTCCATCCCACAAGCTTGTTTTCGACCGGGAGCATGGGCTCGTATTCCATCTTTTTCAATTCTTCGGATAATTTCGGTTGTTCTGCCATGGTAACTACCTCCTGTGTGGTTATCCTGCCAGTGGCGGCATTACGCCGTGGAAAAAGAGCCATGATATGAACAGGCCTACCCAGATGATGAATCCGAACAGGGCAACGACATAGACGACCATCAGTCTGCCGATGCCTTCTTCCCACAATTTCTTGAAGTTGGACACGATGCCGATGGTGAAGAACGTGAACACGAAGAACATCACCCGGAACACATTCCCTTCCCCGGTCGCCGTGCTCGCCGCGGTCATGGTCGCCTTCGGCGCCTTGATAGAATCGCCCAGACCCTTCATCTTGTCCTTTGCCGCAGCGATCTTTGCCTGGGCCTCCTTCTGCGCGGCCTGGTCCACGGCCGCAGGAAGCTGTTTTTGCAGCGCAACAAGCTCCTGTTTCATGGCCTTCAGTTCTCTACCCGCGAGCGAATTCGCCTTCGGCTTCTTGTTGTCCGCGTTCAGGGTTGTGATCCTGTTCTGGACAGCGCCTATTTTCGACTGCACTTCCGCCTGTGCCGCAGTTGCCGCAGCAAGCTGTTTTTCACTGGCAGCGATTTCCTTTGTAACCGCTTTGATCTGCTTGTCAACGGGGCTGATCGCCTTGGCAGCCGGCCAGCATATGAGGAGCAAAAGGAAGAACGTAATGACATACCCGATGACGAACTTGGGGAACCGGTTCCAGATCTCGCCTGCGCCCACTTTTTCTCCGGGCTTGCACTCGATCTTTGCGCACCAGATATAGGCCAGGATAAAAGCCCAAACGCCGATGAAGATGTCGATGAACATCTTCACGGTCGTCGCGGTCATGGTCATCCAGCCTTCCTGATAATTAATGCCTGCTTCAAGCGACTTTGCCCGGATGAGCGCATCGGTGATCGCGCCGGAGGCAACCGCCCCCCCGTCGGTCTTGACCGCCAGTCCCATCCAGGCTCCTGCTACCAGGGGTTCCTTCCAGAGGAACGTCTGTGCAGCGAAGGGAAGAATGATCATTTCTACGACCGCGAAGATCACGACGAGCGACGATACCATGATCGGGACCACCGGACGGGCCCGGATGGCGCCGCCGGTCGCGATCGCGGCGGACACGCCGCAGATGGATATGCCCGAAGCCAGGGGGGCCGCCCATTCCCTGCTGAACTTGAAGTATTTGCGCGCCATATAATACACCACGGCCCAGTAGATCAGGTAGGCTTCGACGATGGCGCAGAGGCCGCGGAACATAATGTTGGTAGCGAGGCTGAAGGATTCGGCGGCCTTGAGGCCGAGGCCCGCGCCCATGATAACAATGGCCGTTTTGATGTACAGTTCGGGCCGTGACGCTTCTTTGAGTTTATCTGAGATCCGGGGGAAGAAGTTCCCCAAAACGAGGCCTGCGAGGAGAGCGATGATGAATCCCGATTCGCCCGTAAGGCTCAGGGACCAGGGTATTTTGAACGATGCGAGCTTGTCTTTTGTTGCGGCGATGTACGCATAATTGCCAGCAAACCAGCATGCGTAACTTATCCAGAATATTGCGGTGAACCCGAATGCGAATTTTTTTACGTCCGCGCCGATGAATTTCGCGCCGATCCCCATGATCAGCAGCATGGCGAAATAGGTCATGAGAAGCGACGTCATGCCGGAAAGGCCGGGCTTCTCATACTTATCGCCGACCTTGAGCCCGGGTGCGGCCTCTTTGAGGGAGACGGTGTCTTCTTTGCCATCGGCTTTTTTAATAGTCAGCTTCAGGCCGTCGATCTTCGTGATCTCACCCTTGACGGTCTGGTACGTTTTCGATACCGGCGACATTGCCTTGGCCGGATCGGTCCAGACCGCGGTATTGATCCCCCATCCGAGGATGTCCATGCCGCCGAACGTGCCGAGCGATAGTATAAATATGCAGAGCCCGAGCCAGAGCGCCATCCAATCTTCACTAAGACCTTTTGCTTTTTCTTGCATAGTGCTGTATTCCCCCTTTCCTGGTAATGCAATTCATCACGAAAAACCATTCCGGTTCAATGCTGAAAAACACTAAGGCAAACGGCAACTACGCTTTTAACATCACCTCCTTATGTCGGGATCGTGTCAAGATCAGAATGCGGGATCAGTTGTGGAGCGGGACAGGTAATTGTTTCACGATTATGATACTCAGAACATGTGTTGTCAAGACGTTTTTCGGGAACGCTTGATCCACTTTTCGATCTCAACCGCGATGAAAACGATGGACGAACAACCGAGGACGAGAGACAGTTCTCCTGCTGACAAGGGATCGGTTTTGAAGAGTGGATTAAAGTCAGGCACATAGATCGTCGCCAGCTGAAGTCCGGCCATGGCGCAAACGCTCGCAAGAAGTGGCTTGTTCGACAGGAGCCCCTGTGCAAACAATGATTGTTTCTCGGACCGGATAGCCATGACGTGGCCGAGCTGCAGTAAACAAAGCACCGTAAACACCATGGTCTGCCAGTGCGGATCACCAACATGAATGGCCCAGGCCTGAAGCGAAAGCGCGATCATCGCCATAAGCAGACCGACCCATAGTGCATGCATGCCGAGTCCGTGGGCAAAAATGCTCTCCTGCGGATGCCGGGGAGGACGGTTCATAACATGGCCTTCCTCGGGCTCCAGGGAAAGCGCGAGCGCGGGCAAACCGTCGGTCAGAAGATTGATCCAGAGGATCTGGATCGGCAAAAGCGGCAGGGGCATGCCGAGAAGGGTGGCGAGGAACAGGGTCCAGATCTCTCCTGAGTTTGTCGCGAGCAAGTACCGGACGAACTTTCGTACATTGTCATAGATCCTGCGTCCCTCTTTTACCGCCTTCACAATGGTGGCGAAATTATCGTCGAGCAGAACGAGAGATGATGCTTCCTTGGCCACATCCGTACCCGTCATGCCCATGGCAATGCCGATGTCGGCGCGCTTGAGCGCCGGCGCGTCATTTACGCCATCGCCGGTCATCGCCACAAAGTGGCCTTTGCTCTGCAGCGCCTTCACGATCAACAGTTTTTGTTCGGGCGTGACCCTGGCATAGACCCGCAGCGACTCTACGCGTTGTTCAAATTCAGCAAAGGACAGCGCATCCAGTTCGCTTCCCGTGATGCTTGAGCCTGTATCATCTGCTTCCAGGATGCCGACCCGCATGGCCACGGCCCGCGCGGTGAGGGGGTGATCTCCCGTGATCATCACCGGCGTTATGCCGGCGGTTTTGCAAAGAGCGACGGATTCTTTCACTTCTTCCCGCGGAGGGTCCATCATGCCGACCATGCCGATCAACGTCAGTCCGGTCTCCACATTTTCCGGTACGAGATGGTGCGGGGGCCGGGCCCAGATCCGCATGGCGATGCCGATGACCCTGAGCCCTTCGGACGCCATGCGCTCATTGATGGCGGAGATGGCCGGCGCATCCACGGGAACCACGCCCCGGGAGCTCAGGACGTTCGAGGACTTTTGCAGCAGGACCTCAAGCGCTCCCTTGGTGAATGAGATGACGGAGTTGTTCTCCCAGGCATGAAACGTGGTCATGAGTTTTCGGGTGGAATCGAACGGGATCTCGACAAGGCGGGGATACAGCTTTTCCAGGATTTTTTTACTGAAGCCTCCGTCCCTGGCAACGGAAAAAAGCGCTGTTTCCGTGGGGTCGCCGAGGACCTTTCCGCGATGATCGAACTGCGCATCGTTCGACAGGGCCAGGGACGTCAGGAGAAGCGACTGCGGAGTGCGATGATTTGAAGGCGGTGCGGCAATCTCCTGTTCTTCACTTCGAACTCTGAACTCCGAACTCCGAACTGTTCTTCCATCCACCCACATCTCTTCCACAGTCATGCGGTTCTGGGTCAGCGTGCCGGTCTTGTCCGTGCAGATATAGGTCACCGACCCAAGCGTCTCAACCGCCGGTAAATTTCTGATGAGCGCATTCTTCTTCACCATCTTCCGGGCTCCGAGAGCCAGCGAGACCGTCACGACAGCGGGAAGCGCCTCGGGGATGGCCGCAACGGCAAGGCTGACCGCCATCAGAAAAACGTCGACCACGCTCCCGCCGCGCAGCAGTCCGGCGGCGAAGATAATGGCACAGATGGCAAGTATGGCATAAGCAAGCTTTTGTCCGAAATCAGCGAGCCGTTTCTGAAGAGGTGTTCTGGTTGCCCCCTCTTCCTGAAGCAGAACAGCGATCCTGCCGATCCGGGTGTCCATGCCGGTTGCCACGACAACGCCGGCGCCCCGCCCGTAGGTGATGGAGGTGCCCCGATAGAGCATATTTCTCCGTTCTCCGATCCGGGGCGCTTCAAAATGAATGGGGTCCGTATTTTTGTCAACAGGAAATGACTCTCCGGTGAGGGCTGCCTCATCCGCCCGCAGTTGCGACGCCTCAATGATCCGCAGGTCCGCGGGTACGATCTTGCCGGCCTCAAGCTGCACAACATCACCGGGCACCAGCAGGGTTGAGGACAGCGTCATGAGCGTATTGTCGCGCAGCACCAGCGCCATCGGCGTGGCCATGCGCTTCAGCGCATCGATTGCCTTTTCCGCCCGATATTCCTGGCTGAAACCGAGTACCGCATTGAGCACCACGATCACCAAGATGGCGACAGCGTCCTGAGGCTCGCCCACGATTCCCGACACGATCGCGGCAACGAGCAGCACGAGGATCAAAAAATCCCTGAACTGATCCAGAAACATCATGACCAACGATCTTTTTTTCTTCTCTACCAGTTCGTTCGGGCCATACCGGGCCCGTCGCGCGTTCGCTTCTTCCTGCGCAAGTCCGCGGACCGTGGTCTTCAGCTCAAGCAACGCTTCTTCACTGGTTAACTGATGAAAATGCAACGGCTTCTCCTTCGGTTCTTTCTGTCACCGGATGACGGGGCATAGCGGTAAGTAAAACATGCTTCAATAGTATATCGTAAAAACTGTTCCTGTGCAGGGTCATCCACACAGGCTAGTGCGTTGTAAATCTATTTTCCGATAGTATTGCCTTTTTTTATCCCGTCACCCCGGCAATGTTCTGGCCGGGGTCCAGAAAGATTAAAAGCCCCTGGATTCCAGCTTAAAACATGCTGGAATGACGGCGGGGAACCATCAATAATTATTTTTACCGTGTACTGGCTATCCGGCGTTTTCTCCGATCATGCGGTCAACAGGAATTGATCGTATGCGCTCGAATCCCCGCTACCCAAAAAAAAGCCTGAAAGTCTTTCGACCTTCAGGCGTTTGAAATGTGCATCAGCACAACCTACAATTCGTATGCGCTGATATCCTTGCCGTCACGAATGATCATTTTCTGTTCTTTGCTGTCGAACATGACATCTCCATTGCCCGGCGTTTCCCACTTTACCTTGCCGGTCTCCAGATCGTAGCAGGTGAGCAAACCGGAATACCGATAGATGAGGTATTTGTCATTCTGCACGCGTTTCGGAGAGAAAGAGATCCATGCCCGGTTCCACTTCCAGGGAGTTTTCCAGAGGATGTTGCCGTCGGGCGCGATTCTGGCCGGACCTTCGCTGGCGATGACCAGTACATCGCCGTTCTGCAGCATCCACATCCCGTGTTCCATATGGTGTTCATAGGTCGTTGTTACCGTCGTATGGTCTCCATAATCCTGGAACGATTTACCGGTCACGACGAACACCGCGCCGTCATCCGCGCTGATAACTCCGATGTCCTTTTTCTTCATGTCAAGCTCCCAGCCGAAGCCCTTGACCGACGGGCTGAATGCCAGCTGCCGGAGATACCGACCATCCGTCATGATGACCGCGCTCTTGTCTTTTGCGACAAGGGAAGGGAAGACCGCATACGGCTGCTTGGTCACTTCGGTTTTCCACACTTCCTTGCCCGTTGCCCCGTCAAGACTGAAATAACCGTTTTGCTTTGTGGAGATGATCACGTCCTCGCCATGCATTCCCTTGATCGTGCTTTTCTCCGGCTTATAGGTCCATCCCGACATGCCCATGAAGGCATAGACATTGTTGTCTTTTGCCACGAGTTTCGATACCACGCCTTTTTCCTTCGGCCCCTGCCACTGGACCGCTCCGGTGGTGATATCGATCTTCAGCACGGTCTCATTGCCGCCGACATAAACCGCCGTGTCCGTTACTTCGGGCACTGCCACGGAGCTCATCAGTTCGGCATTGCTCGGACTGTCCCACGTGTTGGCGTCGGATATTGATTTGCCCCCTGCCTTGTTCTGCTGCGCGAAATAGGGGTAATATACGCTTGCTGCTTCATCGAATATTTTGTAATAGGCGCGCCATTTGACCAGTCCGGTTTCCGGGTCCACCATCACCAGGCCTTCGCCTTCATTGTCTCCCGGCTTGCCGTCGGCCTTGATCTTCTTGGTCTTTACCCCCCATACCTGGAACAGGAGCCCCTGGGGCGTCTTGATCGGCTCCCAGATCCAGGCGTTATTGAACCGGACGCGACCGAAGAACGGGGCCTTGTAATCGATGTGGCTCTTCTTGCTCATGACCAGATCGGCCTTCCCGAGAATGTCTCCGGTGTCGATCTTTACCTTATAGGCCGTCACATAACCGCCGTCATCCGTATTGCGGGCGGTGACGATCATGACATCGTTGCCGCTCGGAAAGGTGTAGTAGGGACGCCCTTTCAGGTCCGATTTTTCCGCGGACTTCCAGAGGATCTTTCCGGTTACCGCGTCGAACATCACGAGCGACTTTTTGAAGCCGAACAGGCAGTATTTGCCGCCGTTCTGTTCGAACCTTACCAGGCCCTTGGCGTCTTCAACCTTGTCTTCGATGAACCAGGTCTCCTCACCGGTCTTGGTGTTCAGACCGGATGCGCCTTTCTCATACAGGATGATCGCCATTTCTTTTCCCTCTCCTGCAAAGAGCACCGGGTCGAGAATTTCATCCGACAGATCGCGCTTCACCTGCCACAAGATCTTGCCTGTTTCCAGTTCGAAGAGCATTGGACCTTTGTTGCCGAGCAACAGCAGCCTGTTTCCCCAGGCTCCATCTACCAGGTACGCGTTGTTCACATCCTTTTCATCAAAGAACTTGAACTCCGCGGACCAGAGAATTTTACCGTCCTCGGGTTTCATGACAACCACCTGGTCTTTGAACCTGATAAGAAGCATGTCTTTTACCCGGACATGCTCCACATACTTGCTCATTTTGATCTTTATATCAGTCTTCCAGACCTGCTGCCCGGAGGCAATATCGTAGGCGGCCAGACCTTTTTTAAGGGGCATTAAATAGAGGCTGTCATTCCAAACAAGGTGCAACCCGTCCTCGTCGCCGTCCTTGACCTCGGTCTGCCACTTTTTCTCGCCGGTCGCGGCATCATAAACCCACAGCTTCGACTCATAGCGGATGGCAATGAGCGATTCGTTCTTCACCAGCATGAACGATTCGGGTTTTTTGTCATTCTTGAATTCGAACATCTTCTTCGGACTCTCCGCAAACAGCGGGGAAGCCCCCAAAGCAAACATCATCATTACGATCACACCAACCACATACTTACGCATTCTGGTTCTCCTTTCGATTTTGAAAAATGCAGTATTTGCTTCGGAAAGCACAGCGGATTTCACAAGGATACCGTTTTTTATAGGAAACAACAAGAATTATTTTAGGCATGAGAATAGCGCATGTCCGCACCGAGAGCCCGTTACGGCGCGAACATGCGCGCTACTCGTTTGCGGGCGTGTGCCAGTACGTACCGGCTTTATCATTCGTGCCATGACAGTCGACAGCGCAGTTGGTAGGATAATTCGTCATGGTGTCCGGTGCTACAATCGTAGCCGAGATTCTGGTATAGAGGTCGGGGCCCAGGCCCTGCATTCTGACCAGTCCCAGCTCGTCATAGGTATTGCGGAGCGCATTTGCGGTCCCGTGCACGTTGTGGCAGGAGGTGCAGGTTATCCGGCCGACATACGATGCGTCACCCCGGTACTTCCAGGTGAACCAGTTCGGCGAGTCGGAAAAAAGCGGCTGAGTATAGGTACCGAGGAGATGGAAATTGTGCAGCGGCACGGAAACGGCATTCGGGTAAAATATGAAATTATTATTGTAGAGCTGGCTGGTGCCGAGCCAGTAGGAAGGGTAGCCGGACGATTTCGTGACAAAGCGGTCCCGGAAAAGGGACTGAATGCCCGCGGTATAGTAGGGTGTCGGAGCTTCGGGGATGTCATAGCTCCCGCCCTGTTTGTAGCCCAGCACCACTTCCTTGGCAACAGCCGGGTACGAGTCATGGCAATCAAAACAGAGTTTATAGTTGTTGTAGGAAAACGGCGCCGTGGCCGGAACAGGCAATGTCATGTTCCCGGCAAGCAGCCCGCGGGACAGTGATCCGTGTGCATTCACTGCGCCGCCGCTGCCGTGGCAACCCGTGCTGGGCGCGCCCGTGCCCACGCAGGTGAGGCCTTTGTTCCTGTGTGTGGCGTTCGCGCTGTTCCAGAATCCGGCAACTTTGGCGCCGATTACATTCATTCCCTTTCCCAGCGTAATGCCGTCCGAGAACGGCGTCATCGGGACCGCGTCCGTCGTTGCGCCGCCAGCATCGTGGCAGCTGAGACAGAAGGGTTCGAGGCTCGACGGGTCCAGGGGATTGTACGCAATGACCTGGCCCGCATTGTCTTTGTGTTTGAGCTTGACCGTGCCGCTCATATGAAAAGTCATATCGTGGCACACAAGGCAGTCCGCGGTCTTCACCAATTCGCCGCCCCTGTTCGCATAATTGATGACATGGTGGGATTCCTGGGAAAAATCGCCGCCGCTGCCCAGCACCTGTCGCCGGGTGCCCACGGAAACCGCATGGCACGTCGCACAGGAGGCTGGCGTGTTCCAGGCGGTTGTGCCGTACCAGTCCATGATTGCATTATTATGACAGGCAAGCCCCGAGCAGGTGCCGGTCTTCGGTCCGCTACCCTTGGTCCACGCGCCCTTCGGATTCGCTGCGTCAAAAAAGACCGGCGTGCCGGCGGGGGTCCCGGAATCCATCTTCCCGTTCCGGTGCGTCGCTTTTTCCCAGTACTGATAATGACATTTTTCGCAGGGAAGGCCGATCTCCTGGACATGCTTCTCATGTTTTCCGGACAAGCCCGATCCGTTGGTAACAAAAGGATCCAGTGCCGACGAATAACTTGAAGTATGGCAGCCGAGACAAGGTGGCTGCGTCACCGCGGTTGTTCCCTGCCAGTCCATAAGCGCGGGCCCGTGACAGGCGACAGAACACGATCCCGCGCCCGGTCCGGGACCTGCGATCCAGGAGCCGGTCGGCCCGGTAATGTTGAACTGGACAATGTCGGAAGAACCGGTCAGGGGATCCTGCGTGCGGTCGAAGTGATTCGGACGGCTGGTAAAATCCGCATGACAGACGTCGCACGATATCCCCCTGCTGCCCGCGTGAACAACATGTTTGCCCGCTGTTCCCGTACCATTTGTGGCAAGAGGATCGGGGGATATGACGCTTTGGGCGGAATGGCATTTTGCCGTGCAGGTTGCAGCAGGCGCTGATGCGGCCGGATGCGCTGAAATCGCGCCGCGTTCCGGTCCGGTTCCGCATGCCGACAATGTTAACAACGCCAGGATCGCTGGAAGTGTAGTGTTCCTCATTTGTCTAGCTCGCTTTCGGTCGATCATTTTACATGACAACGCAGGCAGTCCATCTGGCCGCTTACCGCATGCGGCGCCGACGTATGCGGCGCACTGCGGTGGCAGATCCCGCAGGTGTCCGCAGGCGCGATCCCGGACCTGAAATGGCATCCGGTGCAATGCCGCGACCGCCAGCTTCCGGTATGGCTTCTGGGCCTCGTATCGTCGTGGCAGCGCACGCAGAAATCCTGTTTATGGCAGGTCAGACACCGCTCGCGGTTTCCTTCCGCCATGAACCCGTGGCTGAACATCCGCCAGGTGTTAGTGTGGTCGCGCGGCGGCCGCGTGGCATGGCACGAAATGCAGTCCGTCTTCGTGTGACAGGTGAGGCAGGCGTTTGCCGTAAAATTGCCCGCTTCCAGATACGGTCCGACTGCTTTGCCATGGTACTCGATCCAGTTTGCGCTATGTGAATCAGGGCGGGGGAACGGGATTTTCGCCTGCGGCACCTCAGCCTGTCTGCCCTTTGTTTGCGCCGCACCGGCGCGCTCGAACGCCAGCAGGAACGCCGCACAGACCACGACGACGAACACCAGCGCAAGGACCGCGGCGCCTGTCCGCCCAGAGCTTTTAGAAGTCATAGCGCACCGCCATTCGTGCTGTTTGATATTCCAGTGTCCCTTTTTCAAGATCATACTCACCGCTTATTGCGTAGTGCCGTGCAAAGGGGTATTCACCCTTGAGATAATAGGTGCGCACATGCGACCGCTCACCGAGCGAGGTGGTGAAATCGTTTTTGTACAGACTGTAGTAGGATCCGATGCTGAGCTTGGGGCTCCTGCGACCCGATCTGAACGCGTACCCGAGATCGAAGCCCGCACTGTTGACGTTCTGCGGCGTCGACCTCCATTGTTCGCCGGTCAGCGAAAGGGTCAGGTTGCTGGTGAAAAGGTCGTTGATGTCGAACACCGCATAGATGCGCTGAAAGGAGTGATTGAACACGTTCTCCTGCCCCTGATTGATAAGCGAGCGCTGAAAATATCCGAGGTCAACGGTATATCGGGCGCCGATGAACTTGCGCAGGCTGATATCGTAACTCTGGTAGGGGTCCGACTGGCCGAGCACCTCGTAGTACGGCGAAAGTTCGTTGGATAGTTCATTTTGCACACGAAACTGCCGCGCATACGCTGCATTCGTTTCAAGACCAAGGTCCGGGGCGGTCGCTGCCACGCGCAGATTCATGTCCCGGGGGGCGCCGTTCACGTACCGGATTTTGGCGTTTGTCCTCAGATTGGGCGAGAACCGCTGGTTCAACCTGAGAGAAACCAGTTGATCATGGTGACCCGTTGCGTCAAATAAATCCTGCTGACCGTCGGTATGGAGGAAATCAATGCTGACCAGGGTCAAAGACGAAGCGAGAATATCGAGACCCGCGCCCTGCAGGGAATTATCGCCTGGATGGTTGTTGAGCTCGTATAAATGCACCGCGGTTCCGCCGTAAGCCGTCATGCCGAGACGGGAAGCGAGCGAGATGTCCGCCGCAATACCATCGAAGAATACCGGCTCATCGCGGGTCCCGTCCTGCCGGCCGATCCGCACCTGCGTCACGCGGCCAAACGGGTTGTTCAGATCGAGATGGGCCTCGTAAAGATACCCGTGCGCCCGGGAGGCATAGGTGTTTCCCGCATCCGCCAGTGGAGTAAACGCATCGCCCGTTTTCAGGCGGTTCGAAAGTTCATCCCGCACTGCGCCGAAGAAATGAAACTCATATGCATTGGTCCGGGGCCGCGAAACATCCAGACGAAGCTCGGTCACCGCATCCTGGTCCCTGCCCGCAGATCCGGCCGCTCCCGCCGTCCGATACGTATATTTTCCGGTAAAATACCCCTGGAAGACCATCGTATCCTCGCTCTGGTCAAATGGGCGCGCAGCAATGCTCGGCACCCGGGCATCCTTGGCAAGGGCAGCAGATGCTGATAAAAAAAGAATGGAGCAACACACGATTGACCAGCGGCAAATTCTAACCACCGAATCCCGGCGCCTCGGCTGCGGACACTTCATATGGCCTCTTTCTTGTGGTCGCGTGCTGATGATGACAATAAAGGACTAGAGTATTTGTTTTATAAATATCACCGTGTCGTCATGAAGTCAATATTATTTGCGGATTATCATTGTGAAATACCGTGAATTAATCGCGCTGCGAGGCGATTTGTGCTACTTTCGGAGTATTTTTGTCCTAAATAGAGAACTGCCTTGCTTTTGCCGCATGCTGATGGTATCTTTTTGATATGCGCAATGCGTCCTGATCGGGTTACAAACCGCTCTGCGCGGGAAAGGAACGTCAATGCTGAACATGGTCCTCATCTCAACGATTTGCATGTTGTTCTTTGTCCCGAACGCCGTCGCAGCTCCACTTGACGACCCCTGTCTCAAATGTCATGCAGCTCTCAGCAAAGGCAAAACCGTGCATGCCGCTCTGTCGCTGGGCTGCGATTCCTGCCACGCTGCGCTCTTGGCCGCCGAGGTTCCGCACCGCACGCCGAAAGGGGTCGCCAAAGGCCTGTTCGCGACAGAGCCCAAGCTGTGCTACCGATGTCACGATAAATCGCCTTTTGAAAAAAAGGTGGTGCATCCCGCGCTCGGCATGGGGTGCACCGTGTGTCATAATCCTCATGCATCCGATGCCGCTTCACTTCTGTCGGCGCCGGTAGGCAAACTGTGCGTCACGTGTCATGAGAATCAGGCATCCGGCAAACATGTCCTTACCAGTATCAGTCCGGGCGATAACCACCCCCTGCGCGGCAAGCTTGATCCCTCGAACGCGAAACGCGAACTGTCCTGCATCAGCTGCCACAACCCGCATTCTTCGGCACAGCGGAGATTATTCGTAACGAATACGGCCGGACCTGCGGGTCTTTGCCCTCTTTGCCACCAGAAGATTTCCGTGAACCCGGACAAGCTTTAACTTGCGTTCCAGCGCCCGTCTTTGCCCAGGCACCCAGCATTTGCCCGCATCAAGATAGTGCAGGCAATCCCCTGTATATCGGCTGTTTATCAATACAGAATTGTTAATCCGGAATACTACAATTGAATGATGCGGGAAAAACTGAAGTCCGGTGCACCATACCTACTTGATGTGACAGATGAGACAAAGACTGCTCTTCTGGTTTTCAATGACCAGATGGTTCTTCGCGGGATTCTTCAAATTATGACAGGAGATGCAGGTGATCTGGCCGTTCACCAGCTTTATCCCTTTTGCCAGAATGACCGCCGTGGGGGCGTATTTTCTACTCTCCGTCTGGGGAGGATAGTCCTTGAGAACGGCATGCGGGGTATTAAAGGCGCACTTCGCGCTGCAGAACGGCACCGCGTTCGACACCGACCCGTCATGGCAGGAAACGCATATCTGGAGCGACGCCTCGCTGTCGACCTTCATACCGTGATGGTCGACCTGCTCCGCATGGATATTTTTCAGCATGAGGGGGAACAGACACAGCATCACCACCATACCTGACACAAGAACCACTCGTTGCATGACCGTCCCTCCAGGTTCCATCGCCTGCACGTAAAGTAATATTGTCCGCTGCTATCCAAGCATGAATTAAGAATACCAAACAGAGATATGCTTGTCAATTTTTCAGGCATCGCGTGTCCGGGATCATCGTGATAGTGCGCAATTTCGGACCATCCGGCCGGTCGTGCTTACACGTCTCTCCACAGTTCCAGCGTGCTTCTGCCCGGATGGAACCCGAATTGTTTGAGGTGCTCCAGATAGGGACTCGTGAGCGCGGGCCCGCCATTGATCGTCTCGATGACGATCTTTTTGACAGGGTTGAACTCCCGGCCAAGCAGGTCCTTGAACAAGCCGAAATATCCCGCAAGATGCTCCTTGTCCGGCGGGACCATAAGATCGAGGTTCTTTCCAAGGCGCTTCGAGATCATAACCAGTCTGCTGCCATGGTACACGAGATGGTTTGACGCGATGCGCGAAGGCAATCCAGTAATTGCCCCAAGCCCCAGTCCGCAAAGGGAAACGGGATCGGCCGCATTGATCCAGTAGATGGCATCCTTTGGCAGCGGCTCCCGGAGCATGCGGAACGCCTCAGGCGAGACGAACTGCGGACCCGGGAGGCCTTCGAAGAAGTAGCCCGACAGCACTTCGCCGGAAAGCTCCATCAGCCGAAGCGAACGGAATACCGCGCGCCACTGGAAGGGCGGCAGTTCGTTCGCCAGCAGCGGGCGGGACAATATGCCGAAGCGTTTCAGCAACTGTCTGACGCGGTCCTTTACCAGTTCCCCGGTTTCGAGAAGATCGTGCTCCTGCGGCAGAGGATCGATCCTGAGCCAATGCCCATCGAGAGGTCGGGACACTTTCCACCGGTTAAAGCCCGACCGCCGGGACAGGAGCCGCTCTTCATTCGCAAACGGCCGCGCCGAGAACCCGGTCAGGACGCCCTTTCTGATATCGCGGAAAGAATCGCTCGTTACATTTCCCTTCCATGCTTCTTTCCAGAGGAGTTCCATGACATGAACCGTGTCCATGCGGGAAATCTGCGTCATCTCCAGAAAGCTGTACCTGCCGCGACGGTCGGGGATCAGGTGCTCCAGCTCTCCATCCTGTTCAGTCACGTGGGCGGGGTGGAAGAGTTCCAGGTCCTGGTTGAAGGCAAGACTGATGCGCTTCTGGCCGCAGCCGAACCAGATAAGGTCGCTCTCGTTCATAAGCGTATCCAGCCACTCGCTCCGATAGTGTCCCATGCGGGCTGGAAGGATATGTTCCTCCCAGGCCCCCACGGGCGCGGCCAGACCGAAGAGCTGCTCCAACCTCTGGCGGAGGTCCTCCAGGGACTCCCCGCGCGGGATCATTCCCTGATACGAGGCAAGGAACAGCGGAAGCTGATCAATCGGAAGCGGTTCGAATGACGGCTGGCGGTATTTCCGCGCCAGGCGCAGCAGGACCTCGAGGTTTCCGCTGTCGCAGATCTCAGGCACGCGGCTCTCTTCGCCAAAGCGGTCCATGATAAGGTCCTGCGACTCGATCAACGGTTCGATCGCCTCATCGATCCGCTCCCGGGTGATGCCGAGCAGATGGACCAGTTCTTCTTTTTCGAGCGGTCCGTAGTAGGACACCCATTCCGAAAGGAAGCCGGCCAGATCATATTCCTCGTTCGCCCTGGCGGTCTCGGGGGGATCGCGCAAAAAGGACAGAACCCGCCGTTTGATGACGTCCGCCGTTTCGTCGGCGCTCACCGGCTGCAGGGACAAAACGTCCGTATGCAAACGGAAGGCTACGACGACCTTCGGTATTGTTTCGAGCGCACACAAAAGAGGATGCCGCACCCCGGGCCAGCTCACCCAGAAAAGCTTCTTTGTCTGGGCCGCGAGCCAGAGGGAAGCGTCCTCTTCCTGGTCGCGCCTTATGGCGCTTGCGAGCTCCTTCCACTCTGTTTCCGGGATAAGCAATCGCTCCTTCACCCAATCCAGAAGTTCATTGGCGGAAGACGGCGCATACCCCGGGGCAATGCGCTTCAGCTTGTTGTCGAGGACACGGATGACCTCAGCAGGTATCTTCGGCCGGAGATGCGGCGAATACAGCAGCTCTTTGATCAGATCGGGCCCCAGCGCCGATTCTTTTGCGAAGATCGGGGTGTCGTCCTCGTACATGTATTTGTTCGTCTGTTGCCAGACCAGGCTCCCCGCAAAGGGAGAGGCCGTCCTGGTAACGGTCTCGGAGACGCGCACCATCCCGGTCCGAAGCTCTTCGATCACGCTCCTGACATGCAGGAGGTCGAACTCATCCTCAAGGCAGGTGCGCCAGGTCTCCAGCACGATCGGAAAATCACCATAGGACGAAACAGCCGCGAGCAGCTCCTTGGACCGGAGCCTGATGAGCCAGAGCGGCATCCTGCGCTTGAAGCTCGCTTTGGGAAGCAGAAGCGCGCGTTCGGCGTTCTCCCGGAACCGGGCCCCGAAAAAGCCGGTCGTCGCCAGCCTTGTTCGGAGAAAAGTTTCGACATTCTCCGGCGACAGGAGCGAAAAGAGATCAGGGGCCCGGAACGCCCAGGGCAGCATCAGCAGAATAGCATCGTCATTCGCGATGAACTGCAACGGTTTATTTTCCTTCTCTTCCCAGGCCTGGGCGAGAGCAAGCGCGAACGGCCGGTTCACCCTCCCTCCCCAAAGCGTGTGTAGAATGACCTGTTTGAAATCCCCGCGCGCTCCGGGTTCCTCCACGTGCTCGATCAACAGATGATGACGGTGCGGGAGCGGGCTGCCGGTCGCCTCTTTCTGGAGTTTCAGGAACCCAAGGAGCTCATCCGCGGCAGTTTCTTCCATCATATACCGGTCCAGCAGTTCCTTCCTGAAACCGGGCAGATCGAGACGGGTGTCCGCGTGTTCCAGAAAGAGTCCGGTTTTTTCGGACAGAAGATAATCCCGGTCCTGCTGCTCGGCCTTCCAGAACGGGAAGATGCCGGCAACGGACCGCACGGGCACGACCTCCACATCATTATGCGTTATCTTCTCGATCCTCCACAGCTGCGTGCCGAGCGTAAACGTTTCACCGATCGACCGCTCCCACACGAACTCCTCGTCCAGTTCGCCGATCTTCGCATGCGTTCCCGTCAGCCGCAGGTCGAAGTAGCCGCGTTCAGGGATCGTCCCGCCCGATGTGTAGAGAAGGTAGGGGACCCCGCTGTGCGCCTGCAGGGTATTGTCCACCCGGTCCAGCGAAACGCGTGCTTTCAACTCCCGCAAGCGGGAGTCGGCGTATTTGCCAGAAAGCATGTCGAGCACCCGGTCGAACAGGTTGCGGGACAGGGCGCGATAGGGATAACTGGTTCTGAGGAAGGCATAGAGCTCGTCGATGTTCCATGTTTCCATGCTGGCCATCGAAAGGATGATCTGCGCCAGAAGGTCGAGCGGCGCTTCAACGGGATGCACCTCCTCGATTTCCTGGTCCAGGCAGAGCCGCGCCATGACCGCAGCGTCAATGAAGTCACGTCCGTGGGTGGGAAAGAGCAGGCCCCTGCTGGTTTCCCCCACGGAATGGCCCGACCGGCCGATGCGCTGCAGCGCCGACGAGACCGAATGCGGCGTCTGGATCAGCACGACCTGGTCAAGGCTCCCGATATCGATGCCCAGTTCAAGCGAGTTCGTGGCAACGATGGCCTTGAGCTCGTTGTTCTTCAGTTTTTGCTCCACGGCAAGGCGCAGTTCACGGGACAGCGACCCGTGGTGGGCATAGGCAAGATCGCTCCCCTCCGCCTCATTGATCATCCGCGTGACCTTCTCCGTGGTCCTCCTGCTGTTTGCGAAGAGCAGCGTCGATCGCTGCCGGTTGATGACCTTTCGAAACGAATCAATGAGCGCCGGCCACCAGGAGTTGTCCTTCATCCGTTCCCGGGCATCGGGTGGAAACGCTATGGTGATGCCGTATTCCTTCGCCTGTCTGGACTGAACAAGAACAACCGGCCGCTTTTCATAGATACGGTCAATCCCGTTGCCAATCCTGCGGAACCCGCCCACAAACGCCGCGACCCGATCTGCCGGATTCACGGTTGCCGAGATCGCAATGCGCTGAAAATTTCCGCAGAGCAACACCAGCCGGTCTATTGCGGTGATCAGGTGCGTGCCGCGCTTCGTGTCCACGACGGCGTGGATCTCGTCGAGAATGACCGTGGCTATGCCGGTCAGCATGCTGCGGCCGCTCCGGGAAGTGAGCAGGAGGTTCAGCGACTCCGGCGTGGTGATCAGGATCTCCGGCGGCCTCCGGACCATTCTCCGCCGCTCCTCGCCCGGGGTATCGCCGCTCCGGGTGAGGACGCTGATCGCGGGAAAGGCAACACCTGCGCGCGTGAAGGTGCCGCGCAATTCCTCCAGGGGCTTCAGCAGGTTCCGCTGCACATCATTATTGAGGGCTTTCAGGGGGGAAATATAGAGGACCCGGACCGCACCAGGGGCCCAGGCCCCGGAGATGAGCTGGTTCAACGCCCAGAGAAATGCGGCCATGGTCTTGCCGCAGCCCGTTGGCGCGGTAACAAGCACGTGACGGCCCTGACTGATCTCAGGCCATGCTTTTTCCTGGATGTCGGTCGGCCGACCGACCTTGTCCCTGAACCACCGGGATATGAGCGGATGAAAGAGCGACAAGCTTGATTCCTGCATATGCTTCCTTTGATGTAACCATAGTCCAGAAGGAAGGAAAAATCAAGCAAGCATCGGGGAGCTTTCGCTGCAGCGGGACCTGATGAGGTATCACCCCAGGACCCTGGCGAGTTTATGAAAGGATTCCTTCCATCCCACCTCGGTCAGTTCGCGCAACCGGTCAGTAGGGATGCCGGCATGCCGCAGGGTCATTCTTGTTCCGTCGCCCTGCTCTTCGAAGATCACCGTCACCAGAAGTTCAGGCGGCCAGTTTCCGGTCATGCCATAGTAGGAAGCCGGAACCGCATTGCCGTGTTCATCAGCGAAGCTGTCGGTAAAGACGAGCCGCTCCTGGGGAACGATCTTCCGGTACGTTCCCGTACTCCAGATGTCCTTGCCCTGGGGGGTCCTCATGCAGCCTACGTACGTGCCGCCCACCCGCAAATCTATTTTAAACGCCGGTGAAGTATAGCTTTTCGGGCCCCACCAGCGAATCATGATTCCCGGGTTGGTCCATGCTTTCCACACCTGCTCGCGCGGGGCTTTGAAAACGTGGGTGATGACCAGCTCGCGTTTCAGCGGTTTCACAACGGGTTTATGCACAGTTGCCGTATACATGGCAGGCCTCCTTTATAGCCTCGATCCGATGCTCCCTGTCGGTCGGGGGCCTTAACAAGACTATAATTGTCCTACTTGAATGATAGTATCGTTCTGGCGTGTTGTCAAGGCGGCTTGATGGCGGACCATGTTGGGGAAACAGCTAAGCAGCGAACCTGGCGTGCGGAACTGCGACGTGCATGAGCGCTACCCGCGCCTCCATTCATCCAGAGATCGGATGAGCCCCTGCACGACCTTGGCCATGCGCTGATAATCCAGGGTCTCGGGCAGGTCGGAAGGGCGGTGGTAATGGGGGTTCCGATAGAAGGCCGTGTCCGTGACCATGAGCGCCTTGTACCCGAATTTATTGAATGACCAGTGGTCGGAAAAATCGATGCCGACCACGATGGCCGGCGCATTCAGCGTAATGACGGGAAGGTCGGTGGCTTTTTTGAAGCTCGCGGCGATCTGTTCGGTAAATCCTTTTGACCTCAGGTTGCCGACAAGCGCGATAAAATTGCCGGTCTTCGGAAAGACTCGGTTCATGAGCGGAAAGGGATAGTGCTGCGAGCCTTCTCGGTCGCTGTAAAAACCGAGCATTTCGAGACAGACCATGCCGTCGACGTCTTCGTTCTTCTCTTTCAGGCTCCGGGCATAATGAAAGCTCGCCATATTGCGGCTGCGGTACACCGGCCATTCTTCCAGGGCAAAGGCAACGAACCTGATCGATTTCCCCGGAGGGTTCTCGGACAGGGACCGCGCAAGACCGAGAAGTCCTGCCACGCCGCTCGCGTTGTCATCCGCGCCCGGTGTGGTGCGTACTGCGTCATAGTGCGCGCCGACAATGAGAAGTTTTTCCGCGGACAGGCCCCCCTTCAGCTCTGCAATGACATTGTGATGCGTGTGTCCGGCAAACAGGAACGGCTGCTTCATGACCTGATAACCGAAGGATGAGAATTGTCCGGAAATATAGTCCGCTGTTTTGTCCAGTTGAGCGTGGTCCTGAAACGTACGAGCACCGATCTCCCGGGCAAGCGTACAGACTACCTGGTGGAGATATTCCGCCATATCCATAACATGAAGCCTATCACACGGTCAACGACCATGTCAACCTGCGTGCCGTACGCCGACCAACGACGTGTTAATCCGCGTCAGCAGGCTCTGCAAAACGCATAGGGGTTGGATCATTCCTTGAAAAGAATGTAATTGGAATTGACATTAAACAAGAAATGCGCTTTAATCTGGTAGTTTGATGTTCCTATTTCACCTTTTCAGGGAGGTCGTTCATTATGAGACTCTTAACACGTTCCGATTTCGACGGCATCTGCTGCGCCGTGCTCTTAAAAGAACTCGGATTACTGACGGAAATGGTCTATGCGCATCCCAAAGACCTGCAGGACGGCAAAATTCCCGTTACCAAGAACGACATCCTTGCGAATGTCCCGTATGTCCCGGGCTGCGGCCTCTGGTTCGACCACCATTCGAGCGAACATGAACGGCTTGATCTGCAGGGGAAGTTCGAAGGCAGAAGCGTAGTCGCGTACAGTGCCGCACGGGTGATCGCCGACTATTACGGCCCTGAAAAATTACATCGCTTTGACGAGATGCTCCGCTATGTTGACAAGGTCGACTCGGGGATGTTGAATGAAAAAGAGATCCTTAATCCGACAGGGTGGATCATGCTCGGCTTTATCTGCGACCCGCGCACCGGCCTCGGCTACCATAAGGGATACCGGATCAGCAACCTCACGTTCATGAACGAATTGGTGGAGCATATCAGGACCAAAAGCATCGACGAGATTCTCGCCTTGCCCGACACCCAGGAACGCATCAAGCTCTACAAGGAGAACGATCAGAAAGCTCAGGCATTTTTGAAAGAACGCTCGCGGATGGAAGGGGTGGTGGTAGTAACGGACGCTCGGGGCGCTGCTGAAATCCCGCCATCGAACCGGTTCCTGATCTACTCGCTGTTCCCGCAAGCGAACATTCAAATCCGTCTCATCGACGGCCGGGCAAAAGAGTTCGTCGCAATCTCGGTCGGCTACAGCATCACGAACCGCACCGCGACCGTCGATGTCGGCTCGCTCATGCTCAAATACAACGGCGGCGGCCATAAAGTTGTCGGCACGTGCCAGGTGCCGTACGCCTCAGCCGAGCAGGTGCTCAAAGAGCTCATAGCTGCCTGCAAGGCGTAGCAGCTGTCCAGCCTGGAGCCTGTCCGCAAGATTGCTGCTGGTCTTGCGAAGTCGCTGGCTCACCATGCGGGCCAGTTTCATAACGAATTTGACGGCAAGCCCGGGTCGTTCGCTGATCATTCGGTCCAGTTCGTCCTGCTGAATGGTCAACAAGAGAATGTCGCTTGCGGCACGCGCCGGTGCGGACCGCGGCTCCCCGTCCAGCAGCGACATTTCGCCTAGCGTCTGGCCCGGACCGATCGTTGCGATGACTTTCTGCTTGTCCGCGTTGGCCCCTTTTACGATTTCCACCGAACCGCGCGCAATAATAAACAGGGAGTCGCCGTCATCGCCTTCCCTGCAGATCAGGGCATGGCATGCGGCTTTATGCACGCGGATATAGGCTGCAAATGACTCCATTTCCGGCCAGGAAAAATCATTGGCCCAGCGCGTCCTGTCAAGCAGCTCGGCGCGCTGTTTCAACCCCAGCCCCTTTTCTTCAACGAGCCCGTCATTATCTTCTCTTTCCGCATCCTTCTGCATAGTTCTCTTCTAGATCATGTTCCTGTCGCGGTCCATGGTCATGGTAATCCTTTTTTCTTAGCCGCATTGATCCGAACGGCGCCTTTGCCGGTTAATCGGTGAGAACTGGTCCTGTTTATAATTATTTGTGCTATCATTAGAGTAGAACGTGGCAGGGCCGACGTTGGCTGCTTGGGTATGAACGTTCGGCGGTTGTTTCATTTGAGAGGAGGCGTCACATGCTATACACAAACGTTGCGTTAAAAGAAAAAATTCTGGAAATGTACCCTGAAATTATGGCACAAAAAGTGACGGTGGGTCTGGATTTCGACGAAGCCAAGAATGCATATATTCTGACCTTTAAACGGGGACCGGAAACACTGACCACGCATCTCGAAAAGATCGATGCGGATGAATGCATGCGCGGTATCAAATGCGTCTACTTCGGTGTCCAGATCGCCCAGTTCATCGGGAATTTCGAAGAACGGGCGGTGTTCGGGCGCAAGGCCGCCTGAGGGCATCCACGGGAGTCCATATGAACAGGATAGAACATAACGAGACGATCGTTGACGCGGCTAAGCTCTTTCAGGAGGAAGTTCTCGAACTGATTCCCGACATCACGCGTAAAGAGCTTTGCGACATGGTTGACGACTTCATTTATTATCAGACGAACGATGTGAGCAAGGAAGAGGCCCGCAGGGTAGTTGATGCAAGCTGCAGAATGGCGCCGGCAGGGACAAAACCGTAGTGGTGCTCGCTTCGTGTGTTCATGGATTCGTTTGCTGCTTTTGCGAAAATGTTGCTCGTGAAAGGGAGCCGGTGTAATCTGGATGTCCCGTGACATCCGGAGATTATCCGGTGGTTCACGCGCGAGGAAAGCGTTTGACGCGCGCGGAGATCAAAGCTGCGGCCTGCCCGCTACCCTGTTATTTGCTTTGCATCAGCCATTCCAGAAGGAACCATGACGCTGCCAGCGATGCGACAAGAAAAATGATTTTCCCTATGTTCAGCCAGGGATTGCCCTGATGCGATTCCTGTGTTTCCTGCGATTTAAGCGGATCACGTATTGTCATGGTGGGTCCTTTGCTCCAAAGAGTGACGAGAATAAGTGCAAAATCCGGGACTCAAATCTACGTACCTTCCGCTTTCCGGTGGTATCCCCGCTCTCCAAAAGGTTTCAGCTTCTCCAGCCACATGGTTTCAAGCGCTTTTAAATCATCCCGATAATCATATGCGGGATCGTCAACCGGCTTCAGTTCGTCGAGCACCTCGATGATAAAGGACTCTTCACCCATATCGCTCCAGTCCTTTGCAAGGTCCGGGCTGGGGAGAAAAGTGCCCATCTTGAGTTGAAACCGCGTGCTGTTGATCGTCCCCGGGGTATTTGCGCTGGCGGTGAGATATACGCGATTGGTTTTTATGTTCCTGACCTGCACGATACCCATCGGTCGGAGGCTGCTCTTATATTCTTTGATCTTTTCCCTGCGATTCATCGTGTTCATGTTTTCGCCCTTTCACGGTTTCGTTCCTGTCAACAGCGGTCAGTTGATGACCTTTAACACGCAATGGATGTCTCCCCGGTGTGTGCTGAAATTGTCTTCCACGGGAATAACCGTGATCCCGGCATTTGCGAATGCATCGCGAATCATGCGATTCAGGGATCGGCGCACCTTGTTCACGATCACCTGCTCGTCGGGATACTCCGGCACGAAAGCATGCCGTTGGTGGTTCGTGCGATCGACATAGGCAACCATATTGACCGGGGACCGGTCAACGGCAATCCGTGACGTCAGGGTCGGGATGGGAATGATCCGGTAGCCGAGCTCCGAGAGAACGCCTCTCAGTTCCTGCAGCACATCGCGGTCGTCCGGCTCAAGATTTTCCGGATCGAGCGGCTCGATAAGGGCGACCACCCCTTGTTCAAGGATCGCCATGGCCATATCAAGATGGAACAGATGCGCGCTGTTCCGGATCACACGCACGTTATCGGCCCCCGAGGTCACTCTGAGCAGCTCCAGCACCCCTGCATTGTCAGGCATGCCCTGAACAGCGTTGAAGTACATCTGCGCGTTCAGTTTGAGCATCCCCTGACCGACAAAGAGCGTTTTATTCCCGCGCTCGCCCATCAGAATGTTGCCTGCATGGAAGAAGATCGGGAGCCGGACAATGGCGCGGTTCTGCCGGCTGTCAAGCAGATGCGTAAGATAATCGATGTCCGGGTCGCTCAGGTCGTCCGCTTGAAGGTATGCGGCGGGCGTGAACAGGAACTCTTTCCCTTGTTCGTCGATCGATACGCGAAACATGTCCTGGGTCCAGGTGTAGCAGGCATGTGTCTTGGGAATCCCCTCCCATTCCTTGTCCCAGATATCGACCGGATTAACGGTCGTCCGGCTGAGAAGGTTCAGGGCTCGAAGACGGGTGCGTGCTGCGGCGGCATTTTCCGCAGGCACGAACAACTCCACATGCGTATAGGACGGCAAATGCCGCAGGATGTCCTCATGTTTGTACAAAGGGTTACCGTTCACCATATCAGACTGATTGACGCCGAGAACGATCTCGTTCATCTGCCGGTCGTGCTGCGGCACGCGGTGAAAAGTCCTTTCCTGCAGAAGCCGCTCCATTTCCGCGGCAAGGTGGGTCATCATCTCCACATTCTGGTTCCGCAGTTGGATGCGCGCCAGGATCGTTCTGCGCACTGCCTCGGGATAGCGGTCCAGGGAAGGCAGATCGCCGGGCACCTCCATCGCAACGTACGCTGAGCCTGCCTGTGACATCAGCTTCCACGGCTGGTCCGCGCGGGGAATATTGAGCGATGCCGCGGACCAGGGCCGGCTGTTGCTATTCTGATTGGAGGGACAGGAAGTTAAAATAAGGACTGCGGCCACCGCGATCATGGCGGGAACAATCCTTCTGAATTGTGTCATGCAGCAACTCCTCCAAACGGGGTCCGGCTGTTACCGCTTATATCCCGCCGGTTCCGGCTCTCTATCCGGTTTATGTACGAATACTGCTGACCAGGATGATCGGCACGCACCCGCCGGGCATAACCCATGCGCCACTGCTGCTTCGTTGATATTGCGATCGCGAGGCGAGACTATCACAGCGAAAAAGTGATGTCAAACATTTATACCCATACCACGATATCGGTCCTTGTTCAGAATGCGACGCCGGCCGTCACCGCCAGGAACACATAGTAGGTAACTTCGGTTGTCTGGCTGCATGCTGTTCCAACCCGGGACGCGGGAGCGGTGTATTCGCATGCATTGGTCGAAAAGAATTTGCCGACATTGAGCGCAGGCATGATCGAGACGGACGAGGACCCGATCGGGAACCGTCCGCCGATATCCACATTCAACCTGACGGAATCAGTATCTCCCGTGCCCTGGAGCTCGTTCGATTTGCCCATGTTCCGGGCGAACGTCCAGTCCGCCATCCAGTACCCCAGGGTTCCGCCGATGAAAAACCCCTGCATGTTGCCGGCGGGATAGAAGCGCGCTCCAAGGTCGACGCCCTTCGGCCTTCCTTTTTCATAATAGGTCCCGTCGTCGAACTTATAGCTCACCTCGCTGGCCCGTCCCAGAACCGCGATCTTCGGGTTGACCAAGTGCTCGTACTCGGCAAAATATACATTTGCCTTACAGTGCGGCATAAGCCGTATCACGCCGCCGATGCCGAGATTGACGGAGTTTACGGGTTCGGCGAATGCGCCCCCCGGGATTAGCATACTTGCCGCCGTTGCAAGAAACAGAATACCCATCCATACTATTTTCATGACCGCTCCTTTCCCGTATCGTCTGATGAGGGGCGTGACCCCTTACTTCAGAATATACCACACGTTATTGAAGAAAGTCGCGTCCCCTCCTCCGAAAGGTTCACCTGTTGTCCCTGTTTCTCCGTACCGCAAGTAGAGAACAGGGCATGATTTGAGATTGTTGCGGAAGCCTGGTCAGAGAACGGGATGTTGGCGTTTGATGCTTCATCCGTTAATTCTTGTCTTCGGCCTTGTCATCAAATGACACATAATTGTTGAAGAAGAAGATCACGCCTGCAGTGATAATACTTGCCCAGGCGATGGTGACTGCCAGGGCTTTCCCCTGCCATAATCCGCTAAACCAATGCAGGATGTCATTCGTAAGAACAAGCACTTTGCCGCCATAGAGTTCCAGGTTATGGCTATATGTCTTTGACGGAATGTTGGGATACATGCTTCCGCCGACAACATCATATTCCTGAAAACCATCCGATGCATCCGGTGCGGTGAGATATAGCACCAGGGCGCTCGCCAGGCCGGTCAGCAGAATGACGGCACTGATAATATTCAGACGACGCTGCTTATTGATTGTTTTAACCTGCATGGCTGGTCCATTCCTGTTCTCGGCGCGGTCAGCGATATCGAGGTGCGATGCGTATACTACCCTAAAGGAAGTTTCAAGGGAAGAGGTGAAATTTTGGAAAAGGCAGAATCCAAAATGAACGATCTGCCCAGGAAATCCGGAGGAATTTGGGATCTGCAGAAGAAGCGGGAACAGTGACGCAATGAACGTTCAAATTGTTTTGCGAACTGGACTTTATGCATCGGCGTACCTATAATAGATATTGTTTTGCACAAAGGAGGTATACGGCATGTTCTGGTCGCTCTCGTTTCAGTTGCTGCAGGGTGAAGAAATCATTACAGACTCGGCCAAGCAGGCCATAAAGGGATTTAAACCGACCTACTCGGTGTATCTGACGAACAAACGCGTTATTTTTCTGTTCGAAGGCATCAAAAGCACGCTGACACAATCCTTTACCTATGCTGAAATCACCGATGCAACTCTTGCAAGGCGTCTCCTGATCAATTATCTCTGCCTGCATATAGCAGACCGCAAGTTTTTCCTTCACACCACGGCTCCTTCGTACTGGGCAACAACGATCCTCAACATGAAGAACAACCTTCTTGCTTCGCAGGCGGAACAATTATCGAAGGAGCGCATGAATGAAGGGAAACTGCGGGAACTGAACCACATGCTTGCAGAGCTTCGACACTACGATATTTTATCTGATGACGAAGTAGAGGTGAAGAAGAAGAAGATCGGCGCTCTCCGCTCTGATGCTGGACCATGACGCGTCGAAAACCCCTCTTTAATGTCATTCCGGCTTGTCCGGAATCGTTTCAAATCAGCACATTGTAAAGCCCTACGCTTCCCGACAAGCGGGAATGACGACTTTTTACGGAGTCATCAGCGTTAAATTATATTCTCAGGCGAATGGTTCCGACAGCACATAGTTCATGATCGTAGTTGCGATGCGTTCGGAGCTGTTCTTGTCGGTATTAAAGATCAGGTGGTAAAAACGCTGATCTCTGGCATCCTGATTTAAAAAGTCCTTGATAAAAACATCGCGCTGATGTTGTTTTTTAATGATCAGCTTTTCTGCCGCCTCGTTGGAAAGTTCCATTCTCTGCGCGATTAAATGTATTTTGAGTTTCAGGGAACCAAACAGCTTAAAATGATAGCAGTTCTTCAGGGACTGAGAAATATTTGCGCTGCCCCTCCCCAGCAGTATTACGTTGCCATTCCTGGCCAGCGAATAAATCTGACGACAAAGCAACCGGTAATAATCTTTATCAGTTTTCCATGTTGGTTCGAAGGTCGCAATTATTTCATGAACAAAACCCGGTTCTTCACCAAGCGATTTAAGCGTTTTCTCTGAAAGGTCATGATCCTTCGCCACTTCCTCCAGCAGGGTTTTGTCCATGATCGTCCAGGCATTTCCGGTCTTTTCTTCCATCAGTTTTTGCAGGCGTTCCGCCATGGGATAGGCGGTACAGCCGAATTCCCGTGAGAGGGTAATTGCAGGATTGATCTTTTTCGGATGATTTGCAGCCTCATTCCGCCGCGTGACTTCCAGGAACGCATCTAACCGCTTCTCAATCGATGCTATCATCATTTTTTCAGACATGACAATCCTCCTGATAATTTCGATGTGTCTCTCCAGCTCAATGGTATCATATTTAAGAACGAAGCGGGCGGGACCTGATGAAATGAGGTGCCTTAAACGGGAAATTCTATTCCGGACAAACGTGCACATGCTGCAAGATACGTTTCCTGGACAGCCGGATCAGAGGCAGCCGGGTGACAGCTTCCGGTTTGCAGATGATGGAAATATTTTCCCGATACCAGCGCTTCCTTCTCCCGGCTCACCGCCAGCCACGCCTGCGTCCGCGCGCCTTCCTCTATGCTGACGGGAGCTCCCCGTCCTCCCATTTTCGTGGCTGCCCAGCCGGGGTCCACAGCATTGGACAATACGCCGGGCCATGTGCGGGCAGCGGCAAAGGCAAGGATAACATTGTGCAGCTTCGAATCCGAGTAGGCGCTCGATCCGTTGCAGGGCCGTCTGCTCCACGTGATGTCGTTCAATGAGGCGTCGCCGCTTCGGTGCATGCCCGAGCTCGTATAGACCAGGCGCCCGGGCCTCCTGATCAGGCAGGTCAGGATATAGGGTGCCAGCGAATTCACCGCAAATATCTGCGGCACACCGTCGACCGTCAGAGCGCAGTGGGAATCGCCATAGACACCGGCATTATGGATCACTGCATCGAAAGGTCCGAGCTCGTTCACCTGGTCGGCAAGCAGCCTCATTTCCGCGATACTGGCTAGATCGCCCGCAACAGCTGCCATTGCATTTGGAACTTTCAAAAGCGCCGCATCTGCCCGATCCCGGTTGCGGCCGTGCAGCACAACTTTGTGGCCCTGAGCGACCAGCAGTCGCGCCTCCATGAAACCAAGACCGTCAGAAGAGCCGGTAATGAATATTCTTGCCATCAATTTAGTATATCACTCATTTCCCGCCCACAGGCAGTGTTGCAAAACAACAGGCCGGAGAGTGATCTCTCCGACCTTGCAAGTCTTAGCTCAACTATTCACAGAATCAAATCAGACCGGCAACGGGCCTTACTGACCCTCCTGGTCCTCTACTACCTGCCCGGTGGTCATATCCAGCGGACCTTCACTTCGCGCTCAATTTTTATGAACTCACGGTCCCCGGTAACACTTCCGCCGCCCGTTCTTGCGCCAGAGCGGCGGCAAAGCAGTCGGCATACGACATTTTATATCTGGCCTTGAATCCAGCAGCCGAGCGAGCCAGCTTCCAGTCCGCTTCGACAAATTCAATGCCCATTCGCCGCAGTTCCACGAGACTCTGGTCAGCCTCGGCTATCGATGTCTTTCGATCAAGAATGTACCAAATCTCTCCCGCATTCACGACCGTAGTAATAAAGGGAATTTTGCGCTCATGGGCGTTCGTAAGGATGTCCTCCATGCGCTGCGCGGAAGCTTCATCTTCAAGATAGGCGATTACAGACCAGGAGTCGAGGTTGTCATCTCTTCCTGCCGTTTCCAGCTGGTCAGCACATAGATCACGATCCAGGTGAAAATCCTGAACATCATCTCGAAAATGCTCTGCATCGCCACGATCTGGCCTGCCTGCTTCAGAGCGGCCAGACCAGCAAAAACAACCGCATGGAGCGTCAGGATATTCAGTGCGAAGCCCCGGCCCTTTTCGTTTCGCAGCCAGATCCCCGCCCCGGCCGCGGCGGACACGGCGCCCATGCCCACGTTGTACCAGACGAGCCATGGCAGCACAGGATAGTCGGGGACCCGGAGGCCGAAAAGCACCCTGCCGCCCTCGATCACGGAGAGCAGTTAGAGCATGACCGCAAGGACCGCCGCGACCCGGTCGCGTTTCTGCTGGGTTATTTTCATGTCCGTTAAGGGGACGGCTTTTTGCTGCGTGCGTTTCTTTTTCGCCATGCTTTTTTTTGTGCCATTTAGAATCAGCTGTCTTTGCTAATTATTCTTCAATTGCTGCGAAATTCCTTTGAGCATCCAGTTCCGCTGAACGTCCAGCTCAGCAAGCTGCTTCCCCGCGTGTGCTGAAGACGGCCTGCCCTTCCTGACGCCCGACCTTCCGCTGCTCCGGATCGTCCTCGGCGTTTCCAGGTTCAGCGCAAGCTCCGGATGAACGCCGATCTCGGCAAGCATCGAGGTCGCCTTCCAGAGACTATGGCGCGAGCGGGCCCCGAGCACGGCAGTGATGACCGTGCCGCCTGCCGTATCCATCGCGCCCACAAAACAGTGCCGCGCATTGCCCGTGTACCCGGTCTTTCCGATGATCATCGTCGGGTCCTCCCAGAGGAGGTGGTTCGAGTTCTCCAGGAAGATCTCCCGGCCTGCGGCGGTCCTGACCAGACAGACCTTGGTTGACAGAATCTCCCGAATGAGCGGATAGGAAAGCGCTGCTCGCATGATGAGGGCAAGGTCGTTCGCTGTTGAATACTGGATCCCCTTGGGCAGTCCCGAGGCATTCGCAAAGAGCGTATCGCGCGCTCCGAGCTCCTGTGCTTTCTGGTTCATCAGGATAACAAAATTATCCTCGGTGCCGGCAGCCGCCTCGGCAAGCGCCACTGCCGAGGAATTGATGGACTTCATGAGGGCGAGACGGAGGAGGTCGTTGACCGAAAGCTCTTCATCTACTCTGATCCCCGGGGGAATGGTCCGGGTCTTGCCGGCATGTTTGCTGATCCTGACAACGTCCTCGGGCTTCAGCAGGTCGATGGCCACCATGGCGGTCATGAGCTTAACCGTGCTGGCGGGAGCGAGCCGCGCTTTCGGATATTTCGCAAAGAGCACCGTGCCCGCGGAATCGATCACCACCGCGGCCTTGGCAGGGATCGTTTTCCCGGGGACCGCGTGAACGGATGCTGATGCGACAAGAAGAAAGAGAAAACTGATGAGACCGGTTTGAAGAACTTTCAAGATCACCTCGTTGTTAAAATATAGAAGAACCCGCGGTGCGGGCTCGTTCCTGTTTACATCCCGGCTCAGCCGGCGAATTTATTGAAAAGATTTTCTTCCTCGGTCTGAATCCTGTCACGCAGCATCACATACAGCAGTTTGATCTCACCCGAGAATTCATCCTCATCCCCGCCCTCTCTGTATTTATCAAACACCCGCATGGCCTTTTTACTGACAGCTTCCATGTCGGCCACAAAGTAATCCAGGGTGATCTTGAGTTCTTTCCTGCTTTCTGCAGCCTTTCTGAGCGCGGGATAGTAGCGCTCATCCTCTTTTCGCATATGGGCAAGCAGGAGATCGCGCGTCGCCAGGAGCTTTTCCTGCCCTGCTTGTGACGAAATACCGAGCGCCTTCACCTGACCGAGAACGTCAAGGATCGTCGCATGTTCGTGCTTTAATTCCTGAATCAGATCATGCATAGGAATACGTATTGCGTCAGCCTCGTTAATTTCTCCCTGCTCAGCTGTACTTCAGGGTGACCTCGATGTTCCTTATCTGGACCGCTGCTTTTTCCCAGATCACCTTGATTGCATCCACGGAAATAGTCTTCAGCCGGGCCCCGGTGGGTGCATACACGTGGCTTTCGATCGGCAGATCGTATTTATCCACGATCGGATCGAGTTCCTGGGTCACATTGATGCGCCCTTTCGGAACGATGTTTAAGACCGCTAATTGGGAGCGGGACCTGCACAGGAGCAGGCCGTCCTGGGCACTGGTTGCCAGATTCGCAAAGGCGGCGAGCAGATCGCGCTCTGCTTTTGACGCGATCTTACCCCGCAAGGCCGCTGTTCCCGAGACCAGTCGTTGCAGCACGCTATCAGGAACATCGCAGGCCTTGCCAGATCCGATCGCTGCTCTCAGCTCCTGGGCAGCCCGGATTAATTCGTCGAATTTTCCCTTGTCCAGTCCTGGTTCCGTAGCGCAGCCAGTGACAAACAGCAGAAGCATGGCGGTAAGGGAAAGGACGCCGCTTCTGACAAGGGTGCGATAATGGACAAGCAACAATTCGGAAGCTCTTTTCGTTATCACCGGTATTTCCCTATTTCCAGAATACTGTCTCGTGAAGTGCTCCTTGAAAAAGACCAGCTGTCATAGTGCTGAAACTACAGTGAAAGCAACATGCACTTGACCAGGAAATATAGGATGTCCAGGATTCGGCATATTACGCACTCCTGGGATCAAGCCGCTTCTCTCACAATGCGGTAAGGCTGCATCAATACTTCCGCCGGAATACCGAGGCCTTTGTGCAGATTGCGGATCATTTGTACCTTCTTCTATCAAAAAGTCGGCAGCCTTAGGAGTTATTCATCATCTTTAAGCGGCGCATCAACAAGATCAAGAACGACGGAGTGAAATTCCACATCAAACCATTTATTGAATGTCGTCAGATCTCGATCGACCGGCCAATCGCTCTTTTCCGTCCACCAGCCATTAAGCTGTTCCTCAAATATCAGATCAAAAAAGCGTGCGAGTAGTTCCTTCTCCTCATTGCCATAATCCAGGTCAGGTAAAAGGTAAGCGGCATTGTCCTCGTTGACGATATCCATTGTTACGTCGGCAGGATCGGGAAGTGCTTTGAGCCAATCGATGAATGGTTCTTTTACTCTGATTATTGCAACTGATCTATTAATCATATCGTAACGAATATATCACAGGCTTGTCGGTTCGGAAAGCGTAAATTGAAAGGCAGTCCCGCTATGTTTCATATCCTGCTGTCTTTAACTAGACTTGAGCAGACTAACAGACTTAAGCAGACTTGAGCACAGACTTGAGGGTCAGGTCTATAATGTTTATATTCTATCTATTCATGATCTGGCTGACATAGGTAAAATGCATGCCGAGATGGTCGGCGATCGCCCGCTGAGTATAGCCGTATTTCTCAACGGCTTCTCCGATCTTCCTGTTTCGCTTTTGTTTGTTCTTCAATATAGCGGGAGAAAAGATATTGTCCAACCCGGGTCTGTGCGCATAGCGTTGGCTTCTTGGTATCTCCGGCACGTCCTTGTGCTTTTTCAAGTGATCCACGAGCGTATCAGCGAATGACTCTTCGCCGAGTATCGACTGCCCCCGCACTTCATGCCAGATCGACTTGCCGATACCCCTGCTGACAAATTGACGATATTCTTTTTCGGCCTTTGCCCTTTGCCTGCTGAACTGCCCCAGCACCCACTCTACCGTAAGGCAGGGATGAACCGCTTCTCTTCCTGCAGTCGCCTTATAACTGCTCCACTTCCAAGCCTCAGGAGCTTCCACCATCCGCGCCCTGACCGGATTGAGAACAACATATCGGCATACTTCAAGCAGATGGCTGTCCTTCTGAATGAGTATGGATTTGTACCTTCCCTGAAAAAGATGGCCGATCCGTCCGTGGAGCTTATTGAAGAGCTGCGTGTACACCCCATTCAGCTGTCGCATGCCCAACGCCAGGTTGCCGTCGGGCGTTTCAATGAGAAGATGATAGTGGTTGTCCATCAAGCAGTACGCATGGCAGATCCAATTGTAGCGCTTCTTGACATGCTGGAGGGTATTGAGAAAGTTGATGCGATCCTGATCGGCCTTGAAAACGGCTTTCTTTTCATTTCCGCGGGAAGTGATGTGGTAAACAGCTCCGGCGTACTCTATTCGTAATGGGCGGGCCATGGTTTTTACGTTATCAAAAAAAATGGAAAAAGTCAAATATTATAGACCTGACCCTGTAAGGACTTAACCAGCCTGATTTTTACCCCTGACGATCTGTTCCGTGGCTTCATCAGCCGGTCCATAACAAATATCGAATTCGTCATGCGCTTTCCAGGACTTCACATCCGAGCAGCCTTCAAGCCAGCCAGTGATTTGCTTCAGCCGCCCTTCGCGATCGTCTGCCGGCCCACCGAGCTCAAGGATCATTTCCAATGTATCGTCCGAGATGCTGCCGCTGCAGTCGCATTCATTCTCATCGACAGTGTCAATGAAACCGTTGAGAAAGTCTTCGAGGCCTTCCTTGCTTTTCAGCGTGATCAGGAGCATCCTCCCCAACAGCGCGAATTCGTCGATGTGTATCTTCTTTCGTAATCTCTTCTTCATGACCGTTCTCCATTATAGTAGGCTGAACACATACCACGTGCGACCAATCAAGTCAAACCGGTCCTGGTTGTCGTTTACATTGACTTTTCAATATGGCCGAGAATGTCCTGTTCGCGCACCAGGATTCGCTCTTCGTCCCCGATCATATGGGTCTTGCCGGACCATCGCTCGAACAACACATGATCGCCGGGCTTTACCGTCGTTGGAACGAATTTCCGGTCTTTCCGTTCTTTCTTTTTTTTGTCTTTATCTTCCTCTTCGAACGCACCGGGGCCTATTGATTCGACCGTGCCCGTTTCGGGCTTTTCCCTGGCCGCGTCCGGGATGTACAACCCGCCGGCTGTCCTGTCTGAGGCTTCAGACGGAACTATTACGGCCCAATCGTGCAATGGTTTCAATTTCATAATGTACTTCTCCTTTACATTAGCGTCTTGCTGCTACCTGGCAGGCCTGGTAACGTTCACCACTGAGATCTCTTTTGATCGAGATCGCACTGCACTATACAGATAAGCCGGACATTTAGATAGTTAATAAACCAATGGTTAGGTAAGCCGCATGAGAGGTACGGTTGGAGTGAGCAACACTGACAAGGTAAAGTACGGCACGGAGCGGATACGGTCATGGTAAAAATAAACTGGAATGGAGAAGATTTGAGCAAATGTACAATAGTATGAACCTGGCCCTAAGATGTTGTTGCTATAAGTCAAAGTCAAACATTATAGACCTGACCCTGAGATGTTTCTAGGATGTTAATAATGGTAGCCACCTTATTTCGCTGAACCAACGATCAAATATTCAGAACATGTCCCCCGTGAATTACGATTTGCCGCTAAGATACTAGATCTTTTCAATTCAATAATTTCAAAACCACCATAAAGATCGAAGATAGATGAATGACAAGCGTTAGAAACAATAACAAAAACACCTCTTTGTCTAGCTCGAACCAGAGCATCTTTTAATCTCTCTTGGTCAGCCCATTGAAATAGATGCTCATTGTATTTTATAAACCCATTATTGCCATGCTTTATCGTATAAGGCGGGTCAACGTATAATAAATCGCCATCTTTCGTTTTATCAATAACGATTTGAAAATCTGCGACTACGAGCTTTGCTTTATTTAAACGTTCTGCAATTTGAGCAAAATCGTCTGATGGCAACAAAACACGAGTCTTGGTCCCAATTGGGACATTGAATTTTCCTCTTTTATTCACCCTATATAACGCGTTCCAACATGTCCGATTTAGATATATAAACTTTGCCGCTCTAGCAAACCTTCCGGCAATAACTGTATCGCGCACTTGGTAATAATATGATTCAGCGTGTTTTTGCTGATGTTCTAAAAGGTAGTGATAAACATTTTCCCAATTATCAGAGATAGCCTGATAGGTCTCAATAAGATCTTTATTTGTATCAGAAAGTAGTGCTTTTTGAGGATTCAAAGCAAAATATACCGCACCACTTCCTAAAAATGGCTCCACATATCGATTGAAATTGCGAGGGAATACTTCAAGATGTTTTGAAACAAGCCAACGTTTGCCACCTGCCCACTTCAAAAATGGATCAATTTTCATCTGCGTCACCCGATGCTATGTTTATTGAAATCGGATTATCCTTCGTCATCGCAAGTCTTTCCATTAACTGATCATGAACGTAATCAATATACTCAAAATCCTCAATTTTGTAATGTCTTTTATCAGATGGGTGTGCTGGTATTCTTCTTAATTCATTAATATGCTCCATCCACTTTAAGTTTTTCGCATGTCCCTTTTCGCCAGGTTCTGGAATGTTAAAAACATCTTTGAACCTGGGCCAGCTCTGCTTATTCTCGACAATTTTTTTATAATCGACTACATCAAGATAATTTTCAAGAGGCAATCTGTTCTCGTCTTCATCATCAAGAGAACGTTTGTACGCATCTCCTTTAATATTTTTATCGGTAATTCCTTTATGCCAATAGGCATCTTTATCTTCACCATAAATTACTCTAAAAGTAGCAAATATATATCGTTGAATTTCAACCACGATATCTTTAATTTTCCGGTCTGCTGTTGTAATCTTTTCTTCAGATTGCTCTGCTTCCCATTGCTCCATGCCTTCAGGCTCAAAATCTGGGAAACGTTCCTTTACGATCCTACATAATCTGTAAAAATATTCTGGCGGCCCTCCGGAACCAAATGGAACCTTAAATTGACTCTCCATTTTTGCGCTATCTGTATGCGACAAAAAATCGATAACTGGTTGCAAGTATTCTTCTAACTCCATTACAATTTCTTCTGCTGAAAGCTCTTTTGCTTCCTGCGCAGTATTTGCTTCCATGTATTTAATAATAGCTGCAAAAAACATCATATATGCTTGTATAGCTACATTTGTGCATAAGTACCCTTCGCGCCCTTTCTCCCATTGATCCAGATTTGCAGTCCTTATGTGACCAAAGTATTGATTCAAAGCACATCTTGCTTTTTCTAAACTATCAGAATCCTTCATTCCAGATAAAGGCCCCAACTCATAATTCGTATTATTCATTACAGCTCGTCCAAGCAAGCCGGAACGCCGCAATGCATCCTTAACTGCCGGGATTGTTAAACATGTAGCGTTCGTTGATGGTATGCCTTGCTGCGTTACCCTATTATGAAATGGTTCTGCAACATCGTTATTAAGAATATTAATGAGGCGCGCTGCAATTGCTCCAATTCGCTCGCTAGGAATATCCGACCCCCATTTAAGTTCACCTTCTAAATCATCCAGTAAATGTTTTGGAACTGATTTTTGCTCATGATTTATGGTCACAAACAGTTGTGCTTCTTCATTCTTCTGTAGCTGGTCAAAAGCTACAACAAATATATTTTGATCTAGAAATTTATCTTCAATTGGAGAAAACCCATAAAGTCTATGCTGGCCATCAATAATCCATGCCGATCTATATCTGTCCGGTAGATAAAGATTTCCATATGTCACCTCGGCGGTGTCATCATTGGCAATTTTATCGAATCTTATAGTACGCATAAAATTGATGAGAATATTAGTTGGGAAGAATCCACCGGCCTGAATGAATTTGCCAATTTCTCGGAGTCTCGTTTTTCCTACTAAACGTTGATAAGTTGGAGCACCTTCAGGGTCGTTTAATGAGCGGTGATTAACAAAAGATATTTTAAGAAGATCACGGGGTCGTGTAACGAAACAATAAAATCTTTTTCCGCCAAGTTTGCCCCGAATGGCCGGGACGGTTTTGCCTCGTAGTTCAGGAATTTCTTGATCTCGCAAAAATTCTGCAAGAAATTGATACCGTGCCGCTTTGCCCAGATGATCTGCAATCTGCGAATAATAACGCAATTCACGTTCCGTAACTACGCTGATATTTTCTCCGCGAGCTCTTTCTTTGTCAGGTTTTGACCATATGATATTTTCAGTAACAAACATCCAAATTATTTTGGGCTTAAATTGAGTACCGTAATGCTTATGTATCGACTGGGATATTGGGCCTTTAAGATTAGCAAATTCTTCTATATCTTTTTGGAGACTTCGCTTATTTACTTTTTCTGATGCTTTGCATTCAGCGACTATTACCGTTTCATCGTCTTTTGCGAATGCATCTATCTGTTTGAGTATAGACTCAGCGCCTTTTCGTTGTATCAGAATTTTGAAATTTCGTCCTTCGTTAAGCTCTGGATAACCTAATTTAAAAAGCAGCATCCAAAATCTATTCTCCAACCGTACATCTATCTCTTTAGGGCGACGAACTCTAGCTTTTCTATGTGGGCGTTGATCGACAACCCAGCCTGCAGCCTCATGTTCGGGTATCTCGTCTTGACTGAGTGTCTTTTGATCGAATGGCTTACGACGCTTAGTTGCTTCACGTCGTATTTCTGCGATATCAACGAGAAGAGGGTTTAGATAATCTGATACTTTAGATTTACTCATTCATTACCTCATCATTAGTCACTATAGCGGTAAATTACCGAGCATCCGTTGTTGCATCCGTTGCGTTGCGTGATTTTGACATTTCTGTTTGTTGCGACATTGTTATTTGTTTTTTGCGCTAGAGACTAATTTAGTCACATTGAAGCGAGATTACTATATTTTTACGAACGAGGCAAGATACTTTTGATGAAATGTCTCAAAGTTGAAGTCAGGGTCGTTGTGTTAAAAAGCGACCTATCCATTCGAATAGGTCGCTGATTAAGTGGTTTTAAAGGAACCTCTTAGACACGAACCCCATAGGGTCAGGTCTATAATGTTTATATTCCTCTACTCTCCACTTTGCTTCTTCTCGATATATCCCAGCACTTCATTGAGGGCACTGAACAATCCGAATCCGTTCCCCGCATGGGCCTTGTTCCACGGAAAGAGCAGCCCGCCCCGATTGCCTTCACTCCACCGCCTTCTCGAGCGTATGGGGCGCATCGTCCACCACGAGCATCTCGGGGTCAGGTCCATACTGTTGGACTTCTGGGGATACTCAGATCCTTAGGGGTTGTTTCTATCTATGCTTTTCTCTTTTTTCCCCGGCTCAATCCCTTTCCCGCCCTGCACCACCACATAGTCCTGTTCGATGATCCGCCGGAAGGTCTCTTGTGTCGCGGCCCAATCCAGCACGTCAACCTTGAACGGGAGATCGGATTCGCGGGAACCCTCCTCTACGCCTCATAGGGTCAGGTCTTTTACTCTTAACATCAACCACTTCTTGTTTACCCGCGAAACCGCCACGGTCAGATCTTTTCTATTGGTGTTCCGCACTAAACCGCTATCGGTAGACCTCCCTTCTATGCCTGACACGATAAATCACAACTATCTTCTGCTTTTCGTCGATCATATAAACGACACGGTAGTCACCAACACGCAGCCGATACCGGTCTTGACCTTTCAGCTTTTTAGATTGAGGATGCGGAAACGGTTGCTTCTTCAGGGAGAGGATTGCTGCGTCGATCTTGAGAAAATCGGGGGTTGAAATGGCATCGAGTTCTTTTTTCACTGACTTTTTAAACGTCAGGCTATACACGCCGATGGGCCTTTCGTTTGCGGCTGTATGCTTCGTAATCCTCGGAGGGTTCGGCCACTCTGTCGTTGATCGCTTTCAAGTCGAAGGAATCTTCCATCATTTCTTCGATCCTGTTCAATTCCTTGATATCGATGATCGCGGCAACCTTGCGCCCTTTTTTATCCGTTACAAACCGACTTACCTTTATCTGTTCTTTTTGTTTTACTCCTGATGGAAGCATACGGTACCTCCTTCCTTCATGCGTGCTGAACTATATCAGATTGCATTTTCTTTGTAAATACTGAATGTCCCGTGCAGCGTGTAAATCTGCGGGTCAAAATCCGCGGGTCAGATCTTGAAAACCTATTAGAAACCTCTTAGAATCAGGTCTTTTCTTTTGACATTCACCATTCCTGTTGGTTCGCGGCTGCAAGGGATTCTCTCCGTTTGCCCGGACAACAAAAAAGCCCCTCGGATAAGGGGCTTTTGTACTTCATGGGACTTTGTTGAATCTTAAATTGGTGGGGCGGCGTCCATAAACCAGTTTGTCCAACCACCCAGAACAATATCGTTAATTTCAATGTCTTTTTGTGACGTACCCCCGAACGTACCCCAATAATTTTTGCTAATGTCAAATCACTCCTGCTGCGAACCTTAAGCTGTGAGCGGGGTAAGGGTATATACTTTCGCCAAGCGAGACGCTGTCTTCAAATTGCCTTGTCGAAGCGCTTCGCGGACATCATCCAGCTTATAGGCATCTTCCACGGAAAGATAAGGCGACCACCCATCATCTGAATAGATCAATTCCACGTCTACTTCCGCAACGTATTCCCGCTCGTGCACAAGTTTCGTATAATGTTTTGATTTCATTTTTTTCTCCTTACAAAATCCTTCTCCCAGCGCTCTAAGTCCGGCCTGTAAGCAGTAACGAGGACTGCCGGAGAGGATGCACCTTTCGGGATGCCCCATACCACATGTATTGCATTACCCGCTCGATCTTTCTGCAACAATAGCACGGACGGCCCCTTGGGGTAGTTTGGATAATCCTCTACTACAACTGCATCGGCGACCGTTGCCATAACATCCCTGACAAAGATATTATCGGCCGCAAGTTCGTCATACCCATGGTCGGATATTTTCACATCGCCAGTCTGAATAAGATGCAAGATCCGCAAGAACGATTCACTCATCAGCGACGCCCTTCATGGTTTGTCGTGCTCAATAAAAAGAATGGGTACTCCTTGGAATTTCCCACATACTTAAATGGTGGAGGCGGCGGGAATTGAACCCGCGTCCGAAAACCTTCAGCCAGAAGCTCATACATGCTTATCCCTTCGTTTATGGCTCTCGCCTCATCCAGCGCCTCGGGGAAAGCTTTGGATTCGGCCAGCCCGGTTTTTCTTATTCTCCCGCCCCAGACGATGTCGGGAAAACCAGCCTGGTTATAACGTCTCTGCGGCCGTTCAGGCGCCAGCCGCGAAACGCGCTACCTAATTAGGCAGCGAGTGCCAGTTCGTTATTGGCAGTTCTATTTTGCCATGTGTTTAACGGGCCCCATGGCACCCCGGCATGCAACTCCTGACCTTAGTATCCCCGTCGAAGCCTGTCGCCCCCCTTTGTAATGCAATGTTGAATTATGAAGGTTTAATGATTAATTATTTTCGACTAACCATTAAGCATTCACAACTCAAAACTCTTATTTTGTATTTTACCCTGTTATCGCCGGCTATACAACAGGCTTTTTACCGGATGACAACACCGGATCATTTCCCGCCCGATGTCGCATCCCCTATCCTTGGCAGCATCTGCCGTGCAAAGGCCGCCTCCGGACTCCGGGGTGCGGTGGCAATAATGGTCGTGTACTCGCGTATGGCATGGTCCTGCATGTTGTTCAGGTAATACAGCATCGCAAGATTGCTTCTGAAGGTGAGGCTGCGCGGGGCGCGCTGCACCGCTCGCTGCAGGAGTTCCCGTGCCTGGTCACGTTTATTGGATCTGCTGTAGATGATGGCGAGGTCATTCAGCGCCTCGGGATAATCCGGCTGCAGCTCCACTGCCCGTTCGAAGTACTTTGTTGCGGCCTGTTCGTCGCCTCTGTTCTGCGCTTGAATGCCGAGCATGGTAAGCGGCCGCGCCTTGGCCGGGGATTTTTGCGCCACATCGCTCCAGAAGGTCGCTTCATCGATATAGAGCGCCGAACGCATGACCGTTGCAAGGCACAAGAGCACGAGGAGAATGGTTGAAATAGTCAGAGAGATGCGGCGGTTCATGGCGATAACGTAGCATGTTGCGATGCGGAACTCAATCGGAATCAGCGGACGCAAAGATGCCGCGTTCCTTGCCCGCTACTTTGCTTTGGCATGCGGCAAATCCAGTGTATCTGCATTGTCCACCCCGCTGATCGTCACGATCTTGTCGCGCGAGGTGTGGCCCGAGACGATTTCGACCTGGGACCTCGTTACCTTGAATTGATCGGCAAGGAACCTGACCAGGGCTTCGTTCGCTGCGCCGTCCACCGGCGGCGCCGTGAGCCTGATCTTGAGGCCGTTGTTCTCGAGCCGGACAATCTCGTTCTTTGAAGCGCGCGGCTGGATCCTCAGCGAAAGGGTGATCGATGCTGCGGCTTCAGCGGCCCGGTGCTGTCCCTTCTTTGCCTTCATCCTTGCCTTCCTCATACCGGACCATTTCCAGGTGCGTTTCGAGCATTTTTTTCATGTCCTGCACAACGTGGTGCCGTTCCCGCCTGAGGTTCGCGATCTCCGCTTCCAGCCGTCCTTTTTCTTGCTGCGCATTGTTCAGGATCTGCTGGCCGCGGACCTCCGCATCCCGCATCACGAGCGTGGCGTCCTTGCGCGCGTTGTCCTTCATGTCCTCGATGATCCGCTGCGTCATGAGCATGGCGCTTTTGGCGCTCGCCTCCTGCTCCGTGAGCGCAGCGGCCCGGTCCTCATTGGCCTGATGAAGCGCCCGCAACTCGGCGGCCTCGCGTAAGAGCGCCTCCATCTCCCCGCGTACAAGCGCGAGAAACGATTCAACTTCCTTGCGATCGTAGCCGCGAAAACCTGTGGAAAAGCGTTTTTGCTGAATGTCCTGCGGGGTCATGCTCATGGCGCTGCCTCCTGGCGGCTACTGATAGCTCATCCCGAGCCGGACCAGCGTTTTGATAAGCGCGAATTGCAGGAAATAGATGATCAGGATCACGATAAGCGGCGAGATGTCCAGGCCGCCCATCTTCCACGGCGGCGCGATCTTCCTGATCGGTTTGAGCACCGGGTCCGTCATCCGATGCAGGAACCGCACAATGGGATTGTAGGGATCGGGATTCACCCAGGAAATGAGCGCGCTGATGATCACGATCCAGAGATAAATTTCGAGCAGCGTGTCCAGCACCTTGGCCAGGCCAAGAAGAATATTGCCGAATACAAACATGGAACCTCCTTTAAGAATCCGTAAGGTGTGAGGCGTGAGGGGGTAAGCTCCTGACTCCTAACTCCGAACTGACTGCCCGCCTTACCCCTTCCCCAGTTCTTTGCTTCGCTCTGTTGCCGCCTCAACCGCGTTCATCAGGGTCGCCCGGAGCTTGCCTTTTTCAAGGGCATGAAGCCCTTCGATCGTGGTGCCGCCGGGTGATGCGACCATGTCCTTGAGTTTGCCGGGATGCTCCCCGGTTTCGAGCACCATCTTAGCCGCGCCGAAAACGGTCTGCGCCGAAAGTTCGAGCGAAAGCGCGCGCGGCAGGCCGACCTTCACGCCTGCATCGGCGAGCGCCTCGATCATCATGAACACATATGCGGGCCCGCTGCCCGACAAACCGGTCACCGCATCCATCAGCCGTTCTTCGACGATCACGGCCCTGCCCACGGAGCTGAAAATGCGCTGGGCAAGCGCCAGATCGTCGCTCGTCGCATGACCGCCGCCCGCAAGCGCCGCGGCTCCTGCAAGCACAAGCGCCGGCGTGTTCGGCATGACGCGCACCACATGCGTCTTGTGCGCCAGCAACGACTCGATCGTGCTGAGAGTTACGCCCGCGGCGATCGAGATGATGAGTTTCTTCTCGTCAACGTTTGGCGCGATCTCCGCAAGGACCTTGTCGATCACCTGGGGCTTTACGCTCAGGATGACGATGCCCGCGTCTTTCACCGCGTCGGCGTTGACCTTCCGGGAAAGAACACCGTAGGTTTTGGTGAGATGTGCGAGCCGCTCCGGTGAAACATCCGTGACGGTGATGTTGTCCGCGGTCGTTGTTTTCGCGGAAAGCATGCCCTTGATCAGGGCCTCTGCCATGTTGCCGCCGCCGAGAAAAGCTATCTTTTTGTCGATGGTCATCCGACCTCCTTTGCTGTCTGAACGCTTCCCGCTGCGCGGGGAAACGTGTATTTTATCACTTCGATAACCGGAACCGCAAGCAGCATCACAAAGAGGGCAACAATGAGCGCATAGAGGTCGTTGCCCGGGGTGATCGTCGCAGGGGTGTTTAATGCCGTGAATGCGCCGAGACCAGCTATCACGATCGGTATTGCAGCCAGATTCATCCAAAGCAGAACGATGGAATGTCTTCCGAAATAACCGGCTGACCGGACCGTGCCCAGCGTCGACGCCAGCAGCATGCAGGCCAGGATGCCGGAGAATGCGGCGGCGTAAAACAGGAAGTAGTTTCCGTACGAGTTCGCATTCATGTCGATCCTTCCGTTGACCGAAGTGATGATACCACACAGGGACAGGCACACGAACCCGGCCAGAGCTTTCAGGCCCATGCCCGATGCGGTCCGACCCCGCGTTTCAAGATGCCCTTTCACCATGGCGCCGGCGCCATAAAAAACCACGGCAGTCAACGCAGTGTCCAGCGACCAGGGCAACCGCAGAGAAACAAAGCGGCTTTCCAGATACCCCGCAACGGAGATCAGGAGAAGCGCCATGCCCAGGGTCCGGCGGTCGTCACGTACAGCGCGCACAAGGAAAAAAAAGGCTGTTTCCGTTACGAAGAGGCAGGGGAGAAACCACAATGTCGTGGTATTCCTGTTCGCTTTCGCAAGCCATTCGCCGTTGGCCATAAACAACGCGATAACCGTATCGCGCAGCCGTGCTCCCAGCCGCGTCAGGTCCAGCACCCCGGCCTGAGCAACAAAATTCATATAGACCTGCAAGAACACAAGGAACAGAACCGTCGAAAGAGCATAGAAAAACAGATAAGGCACCAGCCGGGTCGAGATACGCCGCTTGATAAATGCTGCGAACTCTGCGTAGCGGCCAGGAACCAGCAAGAACCCCGACAAAAAAAAGAAAAGCGGCATATGGAAAGCGTAGATCGTATTCTTAATCAGTCCGCCGTTTGCATTGACATGGCCCACGACGACCAAAAAGATCGCAATACCCTTCAGCGTATCGATCCACCCCTGCCTCTGAACCGCATCCTGATCGCCCATGCCCGTCACCATCCCCGCCCGCTTCTCAACCGGCTCCGCCTGTTCGATTCCCGAAAATGAACGTCCCTACCCGCACCAGGGTGGCGCCTTCTTCTATGGCTACTTCGAAATCCCCGCTCATTCCCATGGAAAGCTCCTGCATCGACACGCCCGGGATGTTCTGTTTTTTGATCGACTCGGAAAGTTCGCGCAGCTTTTTGAAATACGGCCGTGAGTCGTCCGGTTTCTCGGAATACGGCGGCATGGTCATGAGTCCTTTGATCGAAATATGCGCAAGCTGCGATGCTTCGGCGACAAGACCGGCCGCATCTGCGATGCCCACTCCTGCCTTGGCTGTTTCGCCCGCGATGCTCACTTCGATAAGCACATTCTGGATCCGATTGAGCTTCGCCGCCTGCTTGTCGAGCTCCTTTGCCAGCTCAAGGTTGTCGACCGAATGAATGAGGTCGAACAGTCTGACCGCATATTTGGCCTTGTTCGTCTGAAGATGGCCGATCAAATGCCAGCGGGCGCCGGGTCCGAGGCGCTCGATCTTCTCTTTCGCCTCCTGCACCCGGTTCTCGCCAAGAAGAACCGCTCCTGCTGCAACAGCTTCGCGAATGCGGTCGATGTCCACGGTCTTGGTGACAACAACGAGCTGCACGGATGAAGGCTCGCGCCCCGCGCGTGCTGCCGCGGCTGCGATCCTGTTCATGACAATCTTATAATTTTCGCCCACTGACATAAGATTTATTTAGCCACGGATGGACACGGATCGGCACGGATAATGTCAAACAATACGCCGCAAGCGGCGGGAATTCAACCCGAAGTAACGCGATTAAGATCGTTTTTAGCAGTTATCCGTGCCATCAGTGTCCCTCCGTGGCAAACAAGCTTTTAAGGTCTTATCATGATCACCGACAACATCCTGCCGGTCCTGCCCTCGGCACGGAAGGAATAAAACCGGTCTCTGTTGCATGACGTACACAGCCCGAGAGAATGGACATTCCTCTCTTGAAGGCCGATCCGCATCAACTCCCTTGCATTGAGCCTGGCCAGATCCAGACTCCAGCGGTCATTGCCGCGCGCATGTGCGGCCTCTTCCCAGAACAGGAACGCCGCCCTCACCGGCCCCATGACAACCTCGTCCACTTCGTAGCATTCGGGCCCGATCGCCGGTCCGATTGCCGCGATCATGCGGGAGGGATCGGAGCCGTATTCGGCCTGCATCTTTTGCACGGACTTCAGAACGATCTTCTTCACCGTGCTCCGCCACCCGGCATGCACCGCGGCAATTGCCGGAGTGCTTGGATCGAACAACAGGATCGGGACGCAGTCCGCGGTCTCGACGCCGATGGCGATCCCGGGTGATGCCGTGATCAGCGCATCGGCACTTTGCTTTTTCACATCCGGATAATTATTTTCATCAACGCTCAGGATCGCATCTTCATGCACCTGGTTCACGGTCACCAGTTTGTCGTGCCCGATGCCGCACATGTCCGCAACCGCGTTCCAATCGCCCGGCGCTTTGCTCCCGCTGTTTCTCGCCCCAAGACCGTTCAATCGCGTGGTAAAGGCATGCGCGACGCCTGCGGCTGCAAACGCCGGAATGATCGCATACTGGTCATTTCCTGCACAAGATTCTTTTTTGAATTTATGAGATTCGTTGGTAGTGATGATCATGGTATCGCATGACCGTCATACGGCGATTGTTCTCGCAAAGATGCAAAGGACGCAACGAGAAGCCTGACTTCTATCTTAAAAATGAAATGATGCGGGCCGTTCTTTGCGACCTTGGCGGCCTTTGCGAGAGACGCCTTTTCTTTCGACGTTTGGTTTTTGTTTGCTTCGATCACTCGCACACCCCGCACGTTTTGCACGATCCCACCCTGCAGGGCGGCGTGAATTTCTCCTCGCGTGCGCGGTGATATTCGCTGATAAGATAATCTTTCCGCACGCCTATGTCAATGAAATCCCAGGCAAGATTTTCCTCAAAACTCCGCCTGCGGGTCACGTAAAAATTCATGTCCAGCTTGAGTTCGCGCGCTGCGGCTTTCCAGTCGCCGTGCTTCTCGTAGGCGGTTTGTATAAGGTTCCCGATCCTCCGGTCCCCGCGCGAAAGGAGCGCCTGGAGGTATTCCCACCGGGGCTGGTCATGGATCATGTTCATGTTGCCGATCCGCTTTATTGCCTTCTCCAGAAACCGCTGCTTTTTATTCAGGCTGTCCACCGCTTCCATCGGCTCCCATTGGAACGGCGTGAACGGCTTGGGCACGAATGAGTTCACGGAGAGCGTGATGCGGCCAATCCTGCCCGCAGGCCGCGCATACCGGAGCTGGACTTCGCGCACCTTGAGACTGAGACTGATGATCTCCTCAATGTCCGCCTGCGTTTCCGTGGGAAGGCCGAGGATGAAATAGAGCTTGAGGTTCGGAATGCCGCTGCCGAAAACCATGTCTGCGGCGCGAAGAATATCCTCCTCGGTCACGCCTTTGTTGATCACCTTCCGCATGCGCTCCGAACCCGCCTCGGGCGCGATCGAAATGGTTTTGTGACCGCTCTTCGCCAGCCGATCGATAAGCGTGGCTTGTACCGAGTCGGCGCGGAGCGAGGACACGGAAATGCTTCCTTCCACGGCGCTGCAGAGTTCTCCGATGTCGGGATAGTCGGACAGCGCAGCGCCCACCAGACCGATCTTGCCGCAAAGCGAGTCAGCTTTTCGCGCCTGCACCAAAGCCTGCCCGATGCCGAGGTTCCGCGGCGGAAGATAGAGGTAGCCGGCCATGCAGAACCTGCAGTGCCTGCCGCAGCCGCGCGTGATCTCGGCAAGATACATGCTGCTGAAGGCCGTGTTCGGCGTCAGGATCACGGTTGCTGCCGGGGCTTTATTGAAATCCTGCGACCTGCGCTTGACTATCCTCTCCGGAGCATACGGCTGGTTGCTCTTTCGCTCCCTGATCGTACCGTCCTCATGGTAGAACACCTCGTAAAACTCCGGGATATACACACCGGGTATGCTGCCGAGTGACCGGAGCAGCTCCTGACGGCCCGCTGCCCTGCTGTTGTTATACGCATCGACGAATTCATGGACAACCTCCTCGCCTTCACCCGAGATGACGACATCAAAGAAATCCGCAAGCGGCTCGGGGTTGAAGAAAGAACAGATCCCGCCGAGGACCACGAGGGGGTGCTCATCGGTTCGTTCGTGTTTACGCACAGGGATGCCGGACAACGCGAGGATTTCGAGGATGTTCAGATAGTCCTGCTCAAAAGAAACGGAAAAGGCGAGGATGTCAAAATCTTTTATGGGACGCTTGCTCTCAAGCGAGAACAGCCCCGCCGGGGCAGCGGCATATGCTTCGCGATCGTCTTCGTCGGGAAGGAAGACCCGTTCGCACACCGTGTCCGCGCGGCTGTTCAGAAGGGAATAGACCTGGTGCACGCCGAGATTCGACATGCCCACCGCATAGGTGTTGGGATAGGCCAGGGCAATCGACACGGATGCGCCCTGGGGTTTGTATATTGTCCCACGCTCCGCTGCCAGGAGAGCATCGGCTTTTTCTTTAAGGTTCCGGGGCATGCGGGGATTATACTATGCTTCCCGATGTTGGGCAAAATAAATCGGGCATCGACATGAACCTCCCCGCCCAAGCTTCGAGGTATCTTAACATCTCCCCTCCCTCGATGGGAGGGGCGGGGGGAGGGTGATCCTCCGACTGCCATCACCCTCTCCTGACCTCCCCCGTCAAGGGGGAGGAATCTATTTGGTGACCTTGTAGCAAGCTACAGGGAATTGCAAGTTAACGTATGTTCAGGCTGCACGCCTGGACCGGCAAGTGATCATGCCTCCGGAAGGAATCTGATGTTATCCCTGAACTTTCTGGTCAAGGATCTCCCGCACTTTGCGGAGAAGATCGTTGATCGCGACCGGCTTGAGCAAAAAATGAAACCCCTTGTCCAGAAGGCCCTGCTGATGCATGATCTCCTCGGCATACCCGCTGACAAAAAGCGCGTTGATCCCGGGATTGAAGATCTTGATCTTGTTAAATACTTCCCTGCCGTTCTTTTTCGGCATGATGACATCAAGGAGCAGCAGACGGATCTGCTCGCGGTTCTTCATGAACTTGTTGACGGCGTCCTCCCCGTCCTTTGCCTGAATGACCGTGTACCCGAACTGTTCAAGCAGGGACGTCGTGAGCCGCCGGACCGCCTCATCGTCCTCGGCCACAAGGATGGTCTCTGTTCCGCCTTCGATCGGCAGGAGGTCCTCCGTGCCCTGTTCCACGGGAATCGCATCGACCGCGGGCAGATAAATAGTGATCGCGGTCCCTCTGCCCGGTTCGCTCGCGACCTCGATCGCGCCGTTATGCTGTTTAACGATGCCATATGCCATCGCAAGTCCCAGCCCTGTGGCCGTGCCCGCATCCTTGGTCGTAAAGAAAGGCTCAAAGATCCGCTCCCGCGTCTTCTCGTCCATGCCCATGCCGGAATCCGTCGCCACAATGACGGCATAGCTGCCGGGCAGCGCAAGTCCGTGCGTCCTCGCGCCATGTTCATCGAGGTCCACCACGGACGTCTCGAGGTACAGATACCCGCCGTTCGGCATTGCGTCCCGCGCGTTTGTCGCAAGGTTCATCAGCACCTGTTCTATCTGCCCTGCATCGGCCAGGACCACGGCCCCCTGGTCGGTCAAGACGGTCTTCAGTTCGAGGTCCTCGCCGATCAGGCGCGCAAGGAGCCGCTCCACTTTTCTGATGATTTCGTTCAGGCTGACCGGCCGGGGATTCAGGACCTGCTTCCTGCTGTAGGCGAGAAGACTCTGAGTCAGACTGGCCGCTGTTTTGGCGGAAGCCAGGATCTGTTCGATATTATGGCGAAGCGGATCTCCCTCATGGACCTTCATCTGCAGCAGGTTCCCATATCCGATGATCGCGGAAAGATTATTGATGAATTCGTGGGCAATGCCGCCGGCGAGCGTGCCGAGGGACTCCATTTTCTGCGATTGACGGAGCTGCTCCTCCAGCTGCTTGCGCTCCGTGACGTCCATGCCGGTTGCGATCACATATTCAACTTCTCCTCCAGCGGTAACGTGTGCGGTGTTCGTCCAGGCAATAAGCTTTCGCTCTCCCTTTTTGGTCACCCAGAAGTTCTCATGCTTGTTCGGGAACCGTCCTGCTTTCAGGTCCAGGAAAACGTTTTTTACGCCCTCCACCTGCTCCGGGGGTATCAGGAAGTCCCAGACATGTTTTTCGCGAACCTCTTCCCAGGTGTAGCCGCTCACGTGTTCGCAGGTGCGGTTGAAGCGGACGATGTTCCCCTCATGATCGAGCACCAGGACCATCGAGCCGACCGTGTCAAGCACCGCTGAGGTAAAATCGCGCTCCTTCCGGAGGCTTTCCTCGGCTTTTCTGCGCTCGGTAACATCGCGGGTGATCCCCAGCAGGGCGATAATGTCGTTTTTGTCGTTCCGGAGGGGGACCGCATGCGTGTCCAGCCAGAGACGCCTCCCCTTGACGCCCGTCATCTCGAAGGTGAGATTGCCCTCGTTGCCCTGAAAGACTTCTTCCGTAAGCCTGGCGAAGGCATCGCGATACTCCGGAAGTACGAGCGGATATACGGATTGGCCTTTCACCTGATCCAGCGAGTCGGCCTGGAGCATGTTCAGCCCCGCCCGGTTCATCATGATCAGGGTGCCGTCGGCATGCAGCAGTTTGACACATTCCGGCTCGGTGTCGATGATCGTCTCGAGAAATCGCTTGCTCTCGCGGAGCTCGGTTTCGATCAGCGCGCGGCGTTCGTCGCTGGCATGATCGGGGGTGATTGAAGAGGGAGTGGACACGTCGAATCCTTTATGCGCAACTCGGGTGATGTATTTTGAACGAACGCTACAGTGTGAAGATGTCCGATACCGCATACCGGTCGGCGGTGTAGAGGGTCATGCCTTCGGCGCCGCTGGTACGATGGGTTCTGAGCGCGACCTCGGGGTGATTGTTCTGCTCCGACAGGTGCGAAAGACACGCCCATTGCAGCCTGCCGGCGCCTGCGGCCCGACGGAGGATATCGGCTGCATCCTGGTTCGATATATGGCCGTGCGGCCCCCTGATCCGCTGCTTGAGGTAGGCCGGATACGGTCCGGCTGCAAGCATGTCCGGGTCGTAATTGCTCTCAAGAAAAACCGCGTCAAGCGACGAAACCAGGTGGATAAGGTCCTTGAACACGTGGCCCAGGTCCGTCATGATGCCGAGGCGATGCGGTCCCGCATTCACGATGAAGATCGCGCCGTCCGCGCCATCGTGGGGCGTCGGGATGGCCTCAACCGTCACCTCGCCGAACCGGATGCTGTCGGAAGACCGGAAGTGGCGCACATCCTTCAGCTTGCCGAGCGTGCAGCGCGTGGCAGCGGCGGCCAGCGTCGCCGGCGTGACATAGATGGGGATGCCGTATTTCCGCTGGAACACGCCTGCGTGCCGGATGTGGTCGCCGTGGTCGTGCGAAATGATCACTGCGTTCACCTCGCGGATGTTGCGGCCATGGAACGCAAGCCGTTCCGCAGCCTGCACCCCGGTTATGCCGGCATCGAACAGGAGCTTTATGCCGTTGGTCTCCACGTAGATGCAGTTGCCGCTGCTGCCGGATTGTAGGGAAATAGCGATCATGCTCATGACCCGGTAATCTACCAGCCCCCTCCGGGAAAGTCAATTTGATTGTGGGGTTTCGCGATCCGGGACGAGCTATATATATAACAATAGTGAGCATTGCATGCGATTGTTCTTGAGGCTGTTTTGTTCTTGGATTATACTGTTCTCCACAAGCATGCAGGAACGGCCTTTTGTGTGACCGGACAGCAGGAAACATGAACATACCCTCACCTCTTCTCCAGCATATCAGCATCGTCCTCGTGGACACAAAAACACCGGCGAACATAGGCGCTGTTGCCCGGTGCATGATGAACACAGGCCTTTCGCGCCTGATCCTGGTCAACCCGCCCGATCACCTGGGCTCTGATGCGGTGAGACTCGCCGCAGGCGCCCAGGATCTCCTGCAAAAAGCCGAGGTATATCCCTCCCTGGAACAAGCGGTGTTTGACCATGGACTTGTTGTAGGCGCCTCGCGGCATGCCGGACGCCTGAGAAAGAACATCCGTTCACCCAGGGAGATGGCGGAAAGCTCGGCCCCCCTGCTCACGCGGAACAGGGTCGCCCTGGTGTTCGGAAATGAAGTGAACGGCCTGGAGAACAGCGACCTCGCCTTATGCCAGGAGATCGTTTCGATCCCCGCTTCCAGCGCATTCCCCTCGTTGAATCTTTCTCACGCCGTCATGATCGTGGCATACGAAATGTTTCTGGCTGTTAGCGAGCAGGTTCCCGTTGAGACCCTGCTCGCTCCGGCGCAGGACCTTGAGAACCTGTACCGGCATTTTCGGAAAACCCTGATGGACATCCAATTCCTTGACAGCGAGCATCCTGACCGCATGATGTTTGCCCTGAGGCAGATCCTCGGGAGGGCCAGGCTCGACTCCCGGGAGGTGAGCATTTTGCGCGGGATCCTGAGAGAAATAGACCGGACCGGAAAAAAATAAAAACCTGCCTGAGCAACCGGTTAATCTTCACGAAACCTCTGCTTGAGAAGATGTAAATCTCCAAATTGAGATTGACATCGATTATTCGCGTGAGTATAGTATCGGAGCCAGAGTGAATCAACTATCCTCATTGCTGCGGATGCAGAACGTTTTCGTGCGATGAATTTGAACGAGGTGTCGTAGAATGGGCAAGCTGACCGAAATGAAGGACCCGGTTACAACATCAATGGCAAAGCAGAACTGCTGGGAATTTAAAAAATGCGGCAGACAGCCGGGCGGTCACCGTGCAGAAGAAATGGGCGTGTGCCCTGCCACCGTACATGCGGATCTGAACGGCGTTCACGGCGGCAAGCATGCGGGAAGGGCCTGCTGGGCAATCGCGGGCTCCCTCTGCGGAGGCAAGGTTCAGGGAACGTATGCAGCAAAACTGTTGAACTGCTGGCGCTGCGACTTTATGAGCCTGGTCAAGCAGGAGGAAGATCCGTCGCCCCTCGGTTTTTCCCACACACGGCTCGGCATGGAGCGGGCCCGCGACAAGCAGACCAGCACCCTGCTCGCCGCCCTCGGCACTTCGCAGTCAACCACGACGGAAAAATAAAAGACAACGCGCTTGCCTTTTTTGGCCTGTTGCTTTTTTCAGATCAACTCAAATGAGGTTTTAATACATGAAAAAACAGAACTGCTGGGAATATAAAAAATGCGGGCGTGAACCAGGCGGCAAGAAATCCGCTGAACTGGGCGTCTGTCCTGCCACTACGTACAAAGAACTGGACGGTGCCCACGGAGGCGAGAACGCCGGCAGGGCCTGCTGGGCGATCGCAGGATCGCTCTGCGGGGGGAAGATCCAGGGAACGTATGCTCAAAAGCTGAATAACTGCTGGCGCTGCGAGTTCATGAATCTGGTGAAAAAAGAAGAAGACCCGACGGACCATGGTTTTTCCCATACCCGGCTCGGCATGGAGCACGGCCTGAAGAAAGAACGGCTGGCAAAACACGCATCGCCTGACAAGAGCCATGCCCTTCCCGACAAGACCGGTAAGCATTAAGTCCTTTCTTTCTCCCTTGTTACCCGTTTTTTAATCCGCCTGCCTTCGCATGAAGGCGGGCCGGTCCAGATCGTGGTCGTCGATCCCGAGCGCATCGTTCTTGAAATTGAACGCCTCCTGCTTGCGCCGCGGCTTGTCCACGATCGCCCGGTAATCCTTCAGGCTCATCGGCGTTCTCACGCGCTCGCGAATGCCTTCTTCATCGAAATCCGTCGCGATCACCGTGATCATGATCTCTTCGCTCATCACGGGATTGATTACCGTGCCGAAGATAATGTTCGCATCCGGCGCAGCTTCGGCCTTGATGATCGCCATGGCTTCCTCGAATTCATAGATCCCCATGTCTTCGCCGCCGGTGATGTTCACCAGCACCGCCCGCGCGCCCTTGATGGACCCGTCCTCGAGCAGCGGGCTTGCGATCGCCTTATGGGCCGCTTCAGCAGCCCGGTCGCTCCCCTTGGCAATGCCTGTGCCCATGACAGCTCTTCCCCGGCAGGACATCACGGTCTTCACGTCCGCGAAATCCACGTTCATGTCTCCCGGGATCAACACAACATCGGAGATCCCCTTGACCGCCTGCACCAGCACATCGTCGGTCAGCTTGAACCCTTCCCGCGCGCTCGTTTTCTTCTCCGACAGGTTGAGGATCCGGTCGTTCGGGATCACAATAAGCGCGTCCACGTTCTTCTTGAGTTCGGCGATGCCCTCTTCCGCGTACCGGGTCCGCTTGACGCCTTCAAAACTGAAGGGCTTGGTGACCACACCCACGGTCAATGCGCCGACCTCGCGCGCGAGCGCGGCGATCACCGGCGCGGCGCCCGTGCCTGTGCCGCCGCCCATACCCGCGGTGATGAACAGCATCTCCGTTCCCATGAGCGCGGCCTTGATCTTTTCCGCGTCCTCGAGTGCCGCCGATCTTCCGATCTCGGGGTTGGCGCCCGCGCCCCGGCCCTTGGTGATCTTGGAGCCGATCTGGAGCTTGATGGGCGCCTGGACCCGTTCCAGGGCCTGCATGTCGGTGTTCGCGATGATGAACTCGACGCCCTTGATGCCCGCCTTGACCATGGACCCGACGGCGTTGCTGCCGCCGCCCCCGACGCCGATCACCTTGATGATCGCCGGCAGGTTCTCCTCAGCAAACTGTAGCATTCCGGTTGCCCCCCTTTGCGCGCTTTCCTGGTCATGACGCTCATTTGCGCTTGCGACGAACTCCATGATGTCCTGAAACCCAAGTTCGAGATTCTCCATCATTCCTCCCGTGGCATCCTTAGGGTCGTGTGATTTGTTGCGACTCTGATCATCGGCCTGTTGCATGCGGCTCTCCCGGTCCTAAATGAACCCCTCTACCCATTTCCACATTTTGCTGAATGCGCCGTTGCCCGAGAACTTCCTCGGCGCATCCGGCTGGTTTTCCGCGCCGTAGAGCACGAGCCCCACACCCGTCGCGTAAATGGGACTGTTCACCACGTCCATGAGGCCGCCGATGTTCCGGGGCGTGCCGCGCCGCACCGGCATGCCGACGATGCGTTCGGCGACATCCTGCATCCCCTCGGTCAGGGCGGTGCCGCCGGTCAGGACGATCCCCGACGCCAGCATGTCTTCATACCCGGTGTTCTTGAGCTTCTGATGCACCATGCTGAACAGCTCCTCCACGCGGGGCTCGATGATCTCGCACAGGATCTGTCGGGAAAGCAGACGGGGCGGACGGCCGCCGACGCTCGGCACGTCGAGGGTCTCCTCGTGCTTGACCAGCGAGGACAGGGCGCATCCGTATTTGATCTTGATCTTTTCCGCCTCCGAGGCCGGGGTCCGGAGCCCGATGGCGATATCGTTCGTCAAATGATTCCCGCCGATGGGGAGCACCTCGGTGTGCCACAGGCTCCCGTCGAGGTAGATCGCCATGTCCGTGGTGCCGCCTCCGATATCGACGACCACCACGCCGAGGTTCTGTTCTTCCACCGTGAGCACGGCCCGGCTCGACGCAAGCGGCTGCAGCACGAATTCATTCACATGGAGACCTGCGCGGGAGCAGCTCTTCTCGATGTTCTGGATCGAGGTCTGTGCGCCGGTGATGATGTGCACCTTGGCTTCGAGCCGGACGCCGGACATCCCGAGCGGGTCTTTGATCCCGTCCTGGTCGTCGATGATGAATTCCTGCGGAATGACATGCAGGACCTGCTGGTCCATGGGGATGTTCACCGCCCGTGCGGCGTCGATCACCCGGGCCATATCGCTCTGGGTCACCTCTTTGTTCTTTATCGCCACCACGCCCTTGGAGTTGATCCCTCTGATGTGGCTGCCGGAGATGCCCACATAAACCGCGTTGATCTCGACGCCGGCCATGAGCTCGGCTTCCGTGACCGCTTTCTTTATGGATTCCACGGTGCTGTCGATGTTGACCACAACGCCTTTTTTCAGGCCATGGGAAGGACTGATGCCGATCCCGATGATATCCACCTGTCCGTTTTCTTTGACCTCGCCGACGATGGCGCAGACCTTCGTCGTTCCGAGGTCCAGTCCCACAAGCACGTTATCCGGTTTTTTCGCCACTCTGCACCCCCGTTTTTTCAAGCAAGCTCATGATCGTCCTGGATGGCGACCCCTTACGTCCTTCGCTTCCCTTTGTCCTTTGTTGCCTGGCCCTTGCCACCTGACCCGTGTCCCTTGACCACCGTGTTCTTCACCATCGCGGCCGCCTGACGGTCGGGCCGGAGATCGACATAGGAAATCACCAGGCTGCGCGTCTTCATGTCGTCCATGATCTCGGCAAGCCTCCGGAGTTTTTCCGGATAATTCCCGCAGCCGATCTTGAATTCCTGCTCTGCGAAGAGGATGCTCAGAGACTCGGCCGAGGCGGCCTTCACGGCCACATCGGCGAGCTGCCAGCCACCCCGCGCCTGGAGTTCCGCGAGAAGCGTCAGCGCCTCGCTCATGGCGCCGGCTGAGGGAGGCTCCCCGGGCCGGACCTTGCAATCCGCTATCAAAACTCGCGGCAGCGGCTCCATGTTCTCGCGGCCCGCCCGGTCGATCACCACGCCCTCGCTGTCCACCAGGTATCGTCCCGAGCCTGTTTCCAGGACAACAACCGGCGCCCGCTCGGTAAAGACCATGCTGATCCTGTTCGGCAAATTACGATGTATGCGCACATCTTTTACCCACGGGTGCGCGCGGGCTTGTCGGGCGGCGGCTTCGAGATTTACCCGGAATATGTTCTGGCCGGTAAAAAAGCCCGCCAGCGATTTGAGGTCGTCATCGCTCAACTGACGAACACCCTTCACGTCCACACCGGCGATCAGGAACATCTCGGTGCGCGACGCCCACTGGTATCCGACCACGCCCGATACGCACAGCGCAATGATCGCTGTTATCGCCAGCACCCTGCCGAGCGGCACAGGCTTTCTTTTCGGACGCCTCGGTGCATCGTGCTCCACCGTGACCCGGTGCGTACGGTATTTTTTCGGGACTTTTACGTTCTTATAGTCTCGCATGTGCAGGGGTCCGAATTTCGTTATGTGCGGTCTTTCAGGTTGAAGGTTGTAAGGCTGAAGGCTGGCGTGATAGTACCTTCAGTCTTCAGCCTTCCGCCTATTCGCCTGATTAATTGCGCGCCTCATCCACTCACCAGCGCCAGCCTCAGGATCTCCTCAACCAGCTCAGGGAAGAGAATCCCGGCTCCCCGGGCGATCTCGGGCAGCAGGCTCGTGGCGGTCATGCCTGGCAGCGTGTTCACCTCAAGAATGAAGGCGCCCCCGGAGTCATCAATGATGAAATCGACCCTGCTGTATCCCCGGCAGCCGATCGCCCGATGCGCGGTAAGGCCCTGCTCCAGCGCGCGCTGGTAGACCCGCTCGGGCACGCGCGCGGGGAAAAAATGATCGGAACGGCCCTGGTTGTACTTTGCATCATAGTCGTAGAACGCGTTCTTCGGTACGATCTCTATCGCTCCCAGCGCACGGTCGCCGAGAACCCCGACCTGCACCTCTTTTCCCTTGATGTATTTCTCGACCAGGACCTCGCTGTCATAGGTGAATGCGAGGTCCATGGCCGCATCGAGCTCTTCCTTTTTATTCACCAGGCTTACGCCGACGCTCGAGCCTTCCGAGCTCGGCTTGACCACAAGAGGATACCCGATCTCCGATGAGACGACAGCGGTCTTCTCCCGGTGATCACGGTCAACGACCATATACGGCCCCACTGCCAGACCCTGGGCCTTGAATACCGCCTTTGACACGATCTTGTTCATGCCGATGGCGCTTGCCAGGATCCCGGAACCCGTAGCAGGTATCCCCATGATCTCAAGCAGGCCCTGGATGGCGCCGTCTTCTCCGAACTTGCCGTGGAGCGCATTGAACGCGATCTCGACGCCTTCCCGGCGAAGCTGTTCCGCCGCGTCCCTGCCTATGTCGATGGGAACTGCATGATATCCTTTTTCCTGAAGCGCTTTCAGGATCGCGTTCCCCGTGTTCAGAGAAACCGAGCGCTCCGAAGAGAGCCCGCCGAGAAGAACGCCGATCTTTTTGTTCGTCACCAATCCCATGCCAATCCCTTTATGAACGGTCGTCCCCGAGAATCTTTATCTCCGGCTCAAGGCGCACCCCATGCACGTCAAGCACCGTCTGCTTCACGATCTCCATAAGCGTGAGGACGTCTTTGGCCGTGGCCTTGCCCAGATTCACAATAAAGTTCGCATGCTTTTCCGATACCTGGGCGTCGCCCACCTTCCGTCCCTTGAGCCCGGCTGTTTCGATCAGCTTGCCCGCGGACTCTTCCATCGGGTTCTTGAACACCGAACCCGCGCTCGGCATTCCCCAGGGCTGATACTCTTTCCGTTTGTCCATCAGCTCCTTGACCCGGTTCTTGACGCTGCTTTTGTCGTCATGGCGCAGAACAAGGCGGACCGCAAGCACAAGATGTCCGGGCGGGATGCTGGAGACGCGATAGCTGAACGCCATTTCCTCCCTGGTCCGCTTGACCTCGGTGCCATCCTCCCTCAGCAGCGTGACCGACTCGACGATATCGCCGATCTCGCCCATGGCCGTGCCCGCATTCATGCAGATGGCGCCGCCGACCGTGCCTGGAATACCGGCAGTGAACTCAAGGCCCGTCAGCCCCTGCTCTATCGAATACGTGAGAAGCTTCGCCAGAGAAGCGCCGGCGTCGGCATGCACGACGGTGAAGGTCCCGCCCACGGAGCGGTATTCGCGCTCGGTCCTGATCTCGGCCATGCGCTTTAAATTGATCATCACCCCGCGATAGCCGCCGTCCCGCACCAGCAGGTTCGTGCCGCCTCCCAGGATGAGGTGCGGCCATTTCCGCTTTTTGATCTCAGCAAGCAGCGCCACGAGATCGTCGCGGTCCTCGGGATACGCCAGCATATCAACAGGTCCGCCGATGCCGTACGACGTATGCCTGCTGAGAGGCTCGTTCTTTTTTATCTCTCCCTTAAAGTTTGCCAGTTCCATGTTTTAGTCTCTCCAGGACCTGCTCACCTATTTTCCAGACGTCCCCTGCTCCCAGGGTGATCAGAAGATCTCCCGTGCGAAGCACCTTGACCAGATGGTCGACGATCTTGTCTTTCTCGGGCAGGAAGACAACGTCCCGGTGCCCGAACTTCCGTATCCCTTCATAGACAGCCTGGCCCGACACCCCGGGGATCGGCTGCTCTCCCGCCGCATAGATTTCCATCAGTACCAGTTTGTCCGCTTGATTGAATGCCGTGAAAAAATCCCCCAGGAGGTGCTTGGTCCTCGTGTAGCGGTGCGGCTGGAAGACCACGACCACCCTGCGCTCCATGCCCGCGGCGGCCGCGGCCAGCGTCGCTTTGACCTCGGTGGGGTGATGACCGTAATCGTCCACCACCGTGATGCCGTTCACTTCTCCCTTGATGGTGAACCTACGCTGTACGCCGCTGAAATCCTTCAGCGCCTTGCGGATAGTCTCAAGCTCAACGTCGAGCTCCCGCGCAACCGCGATCGCGGCAAGGCTGTTATTGATATTATGCACGCCCGGCACCGAAAGCTCGAACCAGCCGAGGTCCTGGTCGTGATGCAGAACTTTAAACCGGGAGCCAAGCGGACGCAACGCGACGTCCCGCGCCTGGTAATCCGCCTGCGTGCTCATGCCGTAGGTCTGATACCGCTTCCTGATGGAGGGGATCAGCGACTGGATGTGCGGCTGGTCCAAACACAGGATGGAGACTCCGTAAAACGGCACCTTGTTGATGAACGCGAGAAACGCGGCCTTGATCTCGTCGATGTCCTTGTAATAGTCGAGATGCTCCTCGTCGATGGTTGTTACCACGCCGATGGTGGGGGAAAGCATCAAAAAGCTGCCGTCGCTTTCGTCCGCCTCGGCAACGAGGAACTCGCCCTGGCCGAGTTTGGCGTTTGTGCCGATGCTGTTCAGCTTTCCGCCGATCACGACCGTGGGGTCGATGCCGCCTGCAGCGAGCACCGTGGCCACCATGGACGTGGTCGTGGTCTTGCCGTGGGCGCCTGCGATGGCCACGCCGTACTTGAGCCGCATGAGCTCCGCCAGCATCTCGGCGCGGGGGATGACCGGGATGAGCTTTTCCCGCGCCGCGATCACTTCGACATTATCATCCTTCACCGCCGACGAGATCACGACAACGTGGGGCTCGGCGATGTTCGTCCCGCGATGGCCGATACATATTTCAGCCCCCAGGCTCCTGAGCCGCTCCGTGGTGTCCGAGTCCCGCATGTCCGATCCCGAGACCTTGTACCCGAGATTCAGCAGCACCTCGGCGATGCCGCTCATGCCGATGCCGCCGATGCCGACGAAATGAATATGTTTAATTTTTTTGAACATGGTGTCTGCACATCCTCACGATCTCTTGTGCCGCGGTCTGCGGCGCGGGCTCGGCAATCCCCCCGCCTCCCGAAGCGTAGAAGCGTATCCGGGCTGCAAGCGTTCCCGGGGTCAGTTCCTTCTGGAGCATTACTTCGGCAACGCCGCGCCTGGCCAGTGTTCGCGCATTATATTCCTGGTGATTGTCTGCGGCATACGGAAAGGGCACCAGCAGCGCCCGCTTGCCGCACACTGCGAGCTCCGCCACAGTCGTTGCGCCGGACCGCGATACCACAAGGTCCGCTGCTGCGTAGGCTCCCGCCATGTCGTGGATATACGGCATGACTTTGGCTTTCACGCCCGCCCGGTCATACGCCGCCTTAACTTCCTCACTGTCTTTTTCGCCCGTCTGATGCAGGACCTGGAGATTCGGGATCCCGCCCAATTCCGGCGCCGCTTCCTTCATGGCCATATTAAGTGCATGTGCGCCGCCGCTCCCGCCCATGACAAAGACGGTAAATCGCCCGTTGTCGAGCTCGAAATCGCGCATTGCCTGTTCCCGGTCTCCCTGGTTGATTCCGTTCCGCACGAGCGGTCCGATCAATACTTTGCGGGACGCGGGAAACAGATTCTGCTGGTCAATCCCCGGGTACGTAAGAATGATGCTGTCAGCAAGCCTCCCCAGCACCCGGTTCGCCAGGCCTGCATAGGAGTTCGGTTCTATGATCATCAGGGGCAGGCGAAAAAGCCACGCCGCGAGCGCCAACGGACCCGAGGCATACCCGCCGACACCGATCACGATGTCGGGCTTCACCTCGCGAAGGATCCGGAACGACTGGCACAGGCTGTACGGCAGGGTGACCATGGTCCTCATGATCGCTGCGGGCCGCATGCCCTTGAGCCTGCCCGCCTTGATCAGCCTGAGCTCCAGGTTCTCCTTCGGAAGCACCCGCGATTCGATCCCCTGCTCCGTGCCCACGAACAGGACGGCGTTGCCGGTTTCCTTCTGCAGCTCCCTCGCAATGGCGATCCCCGGATACAGATGTCCGCCCGTTCCCCCGCCTGCGATCACGACCTTCATCGATATTTTGTCCCCCTGGACCTTGACCCTTGCCCCTTACCCTGCATCCCTCGAGATGTTCAGCAGCACGCCGAGCGCCGCCATCGTGATTACCAAGGACGAGCCTCCGTAGCTCACCAGGGGTAGGGCGATGCCCTTCGTGGGCAGGAGACCCGTTACCACGAACATATTGATCAGTCCCTGGATACAGATCAGGACCGTGATGCCGAGCGCCAGCATGCGGCTGAAGTTGTCGTTGACCGTGCGCGCGACGCTCACCCCGCGCCACAGGATAAGGACAAAGAGAATGAGCACAACGAGCGCGCCGAGGAGCCCCAGCTCTTCACCGATCACGGCATAGATGAAATCCGAGTGCCGCTCCGGCAGGAACAGAAGCTTCTGCCGGCCTTCACCGAGCCCGCGGCCGAATACGCCGCCGCTGCCGAACGCGAGGAACGACTGGATGATCTGGTGCCCGGATCCCTGCGGGTCGGCCCAGGGATCGAGGAATGCGGTGATCCTCCGCCAGCGGTACGCTTTGTGCGCAACAGCCAGATACAAAAACGGCACGGCGGCCAGGACGGTGCCGCCAAGATGAAGCAGGTTCGCTCCGCCGGCAAAGAGCAGGATGAACACCACCGACCCCATCGTCACGGCGGCGCCGAAATCCGGCTGAAGAATAACGATCCCGAGAAAGATCCCGGTCGCGATATACGCGGGCACCAGGCCGTTCATGAAATCCCGGAGCTGCTCGCCCTTTTTCGCGATGAAATAGCTCATATAAACGACCAGCGCGACCTTGGCGAATTCCGACGGCTGAAACGAGAACATTCCGAACCGCAGCCACCGGCGCGAACCGTTGATCATCTTCCCGATGCCGGGCACGAAGGTCGCGGCAAGCAGCGCCAGGGAGAGGACGAGCAACAGCACCACAACGCGTTTGTCCTCAAGCCACCGGTGATTGACCCGCATGGTTATTGCCATGCTGAACAGCCCGATAAGCGTCCACAGGATCTGCCGCTTCATAAAGAAGGCGGGGTCGTCGTACGTGGTGAGGGCGATCACGCTGCTCGAACTATAGACCATCACCACGCTCCCGCCGACGAGAACGAGAATGGCGAAGAGAAGCAGCCGGTCATAATGAGCTCTCTGCTGCATTGCCTGTTGCATGACCTGTGTCCCTTTATCAACTATAGTGCGGACCGTTCGGGGAACGGTCCCTACAATATTATATTATTGAAGTCGTAGGGCGCGTTTCCCAAACGCGCCGAACCGCTAGCGTGCGTTTCGTTTTAACGTGACACGGCACTAAAGACGGTGGACCGCTTCCTTGAACTGCCTGCCCCGGTCCTCGAAATCCCTGAACATATCGAAGCTCGCGCACGCCGGCGACAGAAGCACGACGTCTCCGTTGGCGGCCTGTGTTTTGGAAAGCCGGAGCGCGTCCTGCAGCGAGGACGCTGTCACGGTTTCCGTGGTCTTGCCGAAAATTTTTGCCATCTTGTCCGCTGCCTTGCCGATCAGGACGAGGTACTTCACCTTTTCCCGGAACAAGCCGAGGAGCGGGCTGAAGTCGCTTCCTTTGTCCAAACCTCCGGCAATGAGGATCACGGGCCGCGAAAACCCTTCGAGCGACTTCATGAGCGCGCCGACATTCGTGCCCTTGGAATCATTGATGTAGGTAACGCCGTCTTTTTCGCGCACGAATTCCAGCCGGTGTTCGAGGCCCGGGAACTCCCTGAGCACGGCGGCCACGGCCTTGACATCGGCGCCTGCGGCACAGGACAGCGCTGCCGCGGCAAGCGCATTTTCCAGATTGTGGACGCCCTTGATCCGGACCTCGTCAACGCGGCAGATGCGCTTTCCATTGTACGTAAGAAAATCCTCGTGCACGCACGCGCCGGGATTGAAGCGGAGCCGGCGCGAAAAGGGCACCACGGTCGCCCGCGTCCGGCGGGTGAATGACTTCACGATAGGGTCGTCGAAGTTCAGGACCAGCACATCCCCTTTCTGCTGGTTCATGAAGATCCGGGCCTTCGCCTCTGCGTACTCCTCCATCGTGTGATACCGGTCCAAATGGTCCTGGGTGACGTTCAGAACCGTTGCTATGCGCGGGCGAAAGGTCTTAATGTCCTCGAGCTGAAAGCTGGAGAGCTCGGCAACGATCCAATGCTTCCCTTTGAGCTGCGCAAGATCTTCGGTAAGCGCATTTCCGATGTTTCCCGCAACGAGCACCTTCTTCTTGGCCCGCGCGAGCATCATCCCCACGAGCGTCGTGACCGTGGACTTGCCGTTCGTGCCGGTGATGCCGATATAGGGTGTGGAGGAAAGCATCCAGGCGAGCTCCAGTTCGCTGATCACCGGCACCCCGCGCTGCCGCGCTTCGACGATCTGCGGAAGCTTCGGTACCCCGGGGCTCAGCACGATAAGATCGGCATCGACAAACACCGAGTCGGGATGGCCGCCCGCTTCCACCCAGATGCGTTCGCTGTGGAGTGATGCGATCCGGGCCGCAAGCTGGTCGAGCGGCTTTTTATCCGTGACCGTGACGATCGCGCCAAGACTGTCCAAGGCCCGGGCAGCAGCAACCCCGCTCCGTGCCAGACCGATCACGGTAACGCGCATTCCTTTGAACTCAGTTGTCATAGTGCACCCTGCCTTCCCTTTCTGGTTAGCGCAGCTTCAGTGAACTGATCGAGACCAGCGCCAGGATGATCCCGGCGATCCAGAACCGGACAATGACCTTGGACTCGGGCCACCCGATCTGCTCAAAATGGTGATGAATCGGCGCCATCCTGAATATCCGTTTGCCCCGGAACCGGTACGATGCAACCTGCAGGATCACCGAAACCGTTTCCATGACGAAAATGCCGCCGACAATGATCAGAATCAATTCGTGTTTCGTCACCACGGCCAGGGTGCCGAGCGCTCCGCCAAGCGAGAGCGACCCCACGTCACCCATGAACACCTCGGCCGGATGGGCGTTATACCACAAAAACCCGAGGCTCGCGCCGAGCAGAGCGCCGCAGAAAATTACCAGTTCGCCGCTCCCGGGGATATAGAGTATTTTCAGATAATCGGCGATGATCTTGTTGCCGCCCAGATACACGATCGCCGCATTCGCTGCTGCGGCGATGCCCACGAGCCCGATCGCCAGCCCGTCGAGGCCGTCCGTCAGATTTACCGCATTCGATGATCCCACGATCACCACCGCCACGAACGGGACATAGAACCAGCCCAGGTCGAGGAGCAGGCGTTTCATGAACGGAACCGAAAGTCGGGTGACATCCGGGTCCGCGGGGTTGAAAAAGAGATAAAGCCCTACCATGAGCGAGGCAAGGATCTGGAGTCCGAATTTCTGCCGGGCCAGAAGTCCGGTGGATTGTTTTTTCACGACCTTGAGATAGTCGTCCCAGAACCCGATGCCGCCGAAGGCGAGTGTGGCAAAGAGCACGAGCCATACATACCGGTTGGTCAGGTCCGACCAGAGCAGTACGGAGCTGGCGAGCGCCGCAATGATCAGTAAACCTCCCATCGTCGGCGTGCCCTGCTTGGTAAGATGGGTCTGCGGTCCGTCATCCCTGACCTGCTGCCCCACCTTGAGCCTGCGAAGCCGGGCGATCATCCACGGTCCAAGCAAAAAGCTCACTATCAGCGCGGTAAGCACCGCTCCGGCGCTCCGGAAGGTAATGTACCGGAACACATTAAAACCGGAAAATTTATCCCGCAGCGGATACAGGAGATGATAGAGCATCAGAACTCCTCCAGAATCTTTTCCATCTTCATGCCGCGCGAACCCTTGACCAGCACGACATCATTGTCCCTGGTCAGTGCTTTGAGAAGCGTCGCCGCCTCGGTAAACGACCGGGCCTCGACCACCCGGTCCCGCGGCATCCCGGCATCGAGCGCGCCTGCACCCATATGCTTCGCGAGTGTTCCCATCGTGATCAGGAGGTCCACACCGAGTCGCATGGCGGCCCGCCCGACCTCACGGTGAGCCTCGGCTGTTCCCGCGCCCAGTTCCAGCATATCGCCGAGCACGGCAACGGCCTGCTGGCTGCCGGCCTTGAGCGAAACAAGGGTCTTGAGCGCCGCATCCATGGACCCGGGGTTCGCATTGTAGCAATCCGCGAACACGATCCTGCCATGCACCCGTTTGATCTCAGAACGCAACGCAACCGGCGCGAACCCGTCGAGTCCGTATTTCACCGCTTCAAGGGGCATACCGACCGCGATGGCAGCGGTCGCGGCTGCCAGAGCGTTGTAGATGTTGTGCCTGCCCACCACCGAAAGCCGCACGTCCTGTCGGGAATCATCCGACGTTATGGTGAAATCCGTGAAATCTTTTCCCTGACGAATATCCGTGGCCCGCACATCGGACATTTGGTCGATCCCGAAGGACAGGGTGCGTCCCCGATGCCGCCTTTTGAATGTTGCATAATAAGTATCATCGGCGTTCAGCACAGCGATCCCGTCCGCCTGCAAATTTTCCAGGAGTTCGCCCTTGGCCTGGGCGATCCGATCCATGGTCTCAAGAAATTCCAGATGCGCAGGACCGACATTCGTGATTACCCCCACGGTCGGACCGGTGAGGCGGGCGAGCAAGTCGATCTCGCCCAGGCCGCTCATCCCCATCTCGATGGCAGCGGTTTTGTGCGCGGCATCAAGCTTCAGCAGTGTTAAGGGTACGCCAATATGGTTGTTCAGGTTCCCTTCGTTCTTGAGCACCGGCCCCTTCTGTTTCAAGATGCCGGCGAGCATCTCTTTGGTCGTGGTCTTGCCGTTGCTGCCGGTGATGCCAACGACGGGTAGGGAGAACTTTTTCCGGTGCAGGTGCGACATCTCCTGAAGAGCAAGCAGTGTGTCTTCCACCGGCAGCATGTTCTTGAGAACGCCGAGACGTTCGTAGTTGTTCTCCAGCGCGGACCGCTCAACCATTGCGCCCCATGCGCCCCGGGTCATCGCCTCGGATACAAAGTCATGACCGTCAAAGCGCTCCCCTTTGATAGCCACAAAGAGTTCGCCTTCTCTGATGTTCCGCGAATCTATGGATACACCCTTGATCTCCATCTCTTCCAGCCTCTCTACAACTTCACGAAGTATCTTTTTCTCAGGTTCGGTCATGGCGAATGCGGATATCCCCCACAATTTTAGAACGGGACGCTGCTAACGAACGCCGCCCGGTGATCCGAGCGCACTAACCCCCGACCTTGTGCAGGGGCCTTGTTCGTAGTGCCGCCCGCGCGTGTTCGCGGTCGTCGAAAGGGATCTTCGTGTCGCCGATGACCTGATAATCCTCATGCCCTTTGCCGGCGAGCACAACCACGTCGCCGGGCATAGCCATTTCGATGGCCGCGGCAACGGCTTCCGCCCGATCGGGAATAATATGGTAGTGTTTTATTTTTGATGCTGTTGTCGTTCCTGAACTTTTTTTTCGCGGCTCACCCTTCTGCGTCCTGACACCCGCGCTCATGCCGCTCTCGATCTCACGGATGATGCTCGCGGGGTCTTCAGTCCTCGGATTATCGGAGGTGACAATCACTTCGTCGCTTCCGTTGATCGCCGCTGCCCCCATCCTGGGCCTCTTGGTCCAGTCGCGGTCACCGCCGCAGCCGAAAACGGTGATGATGCGGCCCTGCGTAACGTCGCGCACTGCCTCGAGCAGCCGCAGAAGAGCGTCCTCGGTGTGCGCATAGTCCACGATCACCCCGAACTTCTGGCCTTCATCCACTTTTTCCATCCGACCGGGCACCGCCTTCATATTTTTAATCCCGCGGGCGATAGCCTTGTTTTCAAAGCCCATGGCGCAGCCGATGCCGATCGCAGTAAGAATATTTGATATGTTATGTCTACCCACCAGCGGCGACTCCACCGTGACCACGCCTTCCGGCGTGGCAACGTCGAATGAGAGGCCATGGAGATCGTGGCCGATCGGCCCTTCCGGCCGTACGTCAGCATGTTTTGAGAAGCCCGTGGTCACCACCCTCGCCCGTATGGCCTTGATAATGTCCCCGGCATGTGCATCGTCACTATTGATCACCGCCCAGGCATCCTGCGCAAGGCTGGTGAACAAAAAGAGCTTTGCCTGAAAATAGGCATCCATCGTCTCATGGAAGTCCAGATGGTCCTGAGTCAGGTTGGTGAATGCGGCAACGGCGAATTTGCAGCCCAGGGTCCTGCTTTGCGCGAGCGCATGCGAAGAAACTTCCATCACGCACGAGTCCGCGCCGCTATCCGCCATTTCAGCCAGGAGCCGCTGGAGCTCGAGCGATCCGGGGGTGGTGTTCGGCGCAGGATACACCCGGTTGCCGATGCGGTAATCGATGGTACCGATAAGCCCTGCGGTCGATCCGCTGGCCTCGATCACGGCCTTCACCAGGTACGTCGTGGTGGTCTTGCCGTTCGTACCCGTGATGCCGACCAGCCTGAGCCGCTGCGAAGGACGGCCGAAGAACTCGTCCGCCATCAGCGCGAGGGCTTGTCGCGTGTCCTCCACGATTATATAGGGCATATCAGCGGACACTGCGGATGAGGCCGGTTCTTCGGCCACAATAGCCGCGGCGCCCCGCTGGACAGCCTGCGGAATAAATTGATGGCCGTCCGAGTGGAATCCTCGCACGGCCACGAACAACGAGCCAGGCATGACCTTCCGGGAATCCTGCGCGATGTCCTGCACGTCGCGGTCCCGCCATTCAGGCGGCAGTACCATGTTATGTTTCAGTGTGCTCAGGAGTGTGTCCAGTTTCATTTCGCCACCAGAAGCATCCTGCCTCCCAGATCATCCGGCGTCACCTGCAGATAGGCCAGGCTCTGTTCCGCGATCGACCTGAACATGGGGGCCGCCACACTGCCTCCATAAATGTCCCCCTCCGGGGTGTCGATCATCACAAGGATCACGAGCTTCGGGGTCCGTGCCGGAACAAAGCCCACAAACGAGCTGACGTAATCTTTTTTCGAATACAGGCCCGTTCTCTGGTCAATCTTCTGGGCCGTGCCGGTCTTGCCGGCTGCGGTGTATCCCGCAGGTTTCGCCTTCTGTCCCGTGCCGGCCTCAACAACCCGCTGCATCATCTTGTTCACCTTGGCACAGGTCTCTTCGGTGATCGCGCGCCCTACCGGCTGGGGACCGAACTTTTTTCCTTCCTTGCCTTCAAGGTCCACGATCTCCGCAACAACATACGGCTTCATCAGCATACCGCCGTTCGCGAGAGCGCAATAGGCGGCGGCCATCTGCATCGGAGTGACCCCAATCTCCTGGCCGATGGCAATGGATGCAATGGACACTCCGGACCATAGACGAAAGTCCTTGAGCTGGCCTGAAATCTCACCGGGCATTTCAACTCCGGTCTTTTTTCCGAACCCGAAGGCAGTTATGTATTTTGCGTACCGCTCCCTGCCGAGCCGCAGAGCGACCTTGATCGTCCCCACATTGCTCGATTCCGCGATAACGTCGGTAAAGGTCAGAACGCCTTTTTTGTGCGCGTCGCTGATCACCCGGTCGGCGACCTGGATCTTGCCGGCGGAACAATCGAACCGCTCCTGCGGATGCACCACCTTTTCCTCAAGCGCCGCGGATGCGAGGACCACCTTGAAGATGGAGCCCGGCTCGAACGCGTCCGTCACCGCACGGTTTCTCCACTCGGCCGGCTTGGAACGCTGCGGTTCGTTGGGATTGAACGCCTGTTTACCACCGGCGGCGCGGACCGAGAGCGCAAGGATTTCTCCGGTCTGCGGGTTCATGACGATGCAAACCCCGCCTTTTGCATGCGAACTTAAAAGCGTCGCATCGAGCTCCTTCTCGGTGATGTGCTGAAGCACCTCGTCGATCGTGAGCATGATGTCGTTGCCCGACTTCGGCTGTTTGTACTGCAAACCGGGTCCGCCGGGAAACACCATTCTGCCGACAGCATCCTTTTCCGCAAGAACCCAGCCGTTCACGCCGCGAAGCACTTTATCGTACGCCCGCTCAAGGCCTTCGAGGCCTTGATTGTCCACGCCGGTGAAACCCAGCACAGGGCCGGCCAGGGCCTTTTTGGGATAGAACCTTCTGGCTTCGGGCCGAATGCCGATCTCGTTCGAACCAAGCTCCTTCACCTTCGCAGCCTTGCCCGGCTCCACCTTGCGGCTCAACCAGACAAAATTTTTGTCCCCGGCGAGCCGCTTTTCAATGGCGCGCGGGTCCTCGTGAAGGATCCCGGAAAGCCGCCGTGCGGTCGCATGGGGATCGTTTACCTCAGACGGCACACCATAAACCGAGTCCACATCGAGGCTCACCGCAAGCTCCCGGCCCATCCGGTCGTAGATGGTCCCTCGTTTGGGTTCAAGCTTGATGAGGCGTTCCTGCTGCCGCTCGGCGCGCAGCGAGAGCTCGGCCCGTTCGAACACCTGAAGGTGCACCAGCCGCAGGGCCACGATCAGAAACCCCAGGCCCATAAGCACAAATACCGCACGTGTCCTGCCCCGTTTTTCCATTCGATCAGCGCTTGGGCAGCGTCTTCCTCTTCACCATAACGATGTTTTCCTTTGCCGGTCTGACCATGCCGAGCCGCTTGACCGCGATGTCCTCGATCCGCGCCGGAGACGACAGGCTCGACGCCTCGATCCTGAGCGAACGGTTCGAACGCTCAAGGTCCTTTTTTTCCTGCTCAAGCGTATGGATCTTGTATCCCAACCGATAAAACTGCACTTTGCCGCCCACATACAGCATCAGCACCGTCACAATGCTCAGGATGACGACGATCCTGAGCGCACTCCCGCGCCTGCCCCGCTCGGATACGAAGGTCCCTATATTGCCTGCCCGGGTCGTCATGTCGCTGCACTGCTCCGTGTCGTTTGCATGTTCATAATGCGTTACCCTATTTTTTCCGCGGCACGGAGCTTCGCGCTCCTTGCCGCCGGATTGCTTTCCGTTTCATGCTCGGAAGTCTGTACGGGTTTTTTTGTAAGAATTCTGAGCTCCGGTTTGTGTCCGCACCTGCAAAGGGGAAGCCTCGGCGGACAAATGCACCCCTTTGCTGATGCCACGAACTGTTGCTTCACAATCCGGTCCTCAAGCGAATGAAAGGAGATCACGGAGATCCTCCCGCCGGGCCGGAGAAAGCGGATCATGTGTTCGAGCCCTTCTCTGAGTGCTTCCATCTCGTCGTTGACAGCGATCCTCAGTGCCTGAAAGGTCAGCGTGGCGGGGTGAATTCGCCGGGGTTGATAGGGAGGAAAAACGCTCGAGATGATCCCGGCAAGCTGAACCGTACTGGTTATGGGCCCCCGAGCCCTCGCCTTTTCTATGGCCCTCGCTATGGCGCCTGCCCTGTTTTCTTCCCCGTATTCACGGATGATCCTGGTCAGGTCGGTGCGGGAAAGAGTGTTCAACAGGTCCGCCGCGGTCTGGTGTCTTCCGGTATCCATGCGCATATCAAGGGGGCCGTCCAGCATGAAGCTGAAGCCACGCTCCGGGGTCTTGAGGTGGAACGATGACACGCCAAGGTCGAGCAGGACACCGTCCACGGCCTCGTACCCGAGTTCCGATAAAATGTGATCAATGGACCGGTAATTCGCCTGACGAAGAACCATCCGGTCGCGATAGGCGAAGAGTCGTGCACGGCATCGTTCCACTGCCTCGGCATCATGATCCAAACCGATCAGGACCCCGTCCGGAGCAGACCGCTTCAGGATTTCCTCGGCATGTCCGCCCGCGCCGAGTGTCCCATCCACATACACCCCGCCGGGTCTCGGAGCCAGGAGATCCACGGCCTCGCGGAGAAGTACGGGAGTATGAACTACATTCGGGGTCAGGAGTTGGGAGTCGGGAGGATTTGTTGCCGTTTTATGTTGTTCTGGCTCACTGCTCATACCTCGCTCCGAACTCCGCACTCCGCACTTCCTACGCCGAACCCATCATCACAGACCCAGCGGCAGGTTCGTGACCGCCTTCACCCCGAGGCTTTTCGCCGCCTGCTGGGCGGTGTCGAATACCTGAAACTCATCCAGCACACCGGTGGTCCGAAATATGTTCTTCAGATAGTCCGACATGCCTGCGAGCAGAATATCGCCGCCGAACGACTGAAGTCTCTTTTTTTCATCAACGAGCGTGGAGAGGACCGTAAAATTCACATGCTCCACGGACTCAAAGTTCAGGATCAGGCAATACATCTCACCCCTGATCAGCTGGCCGATCACGCGATTGATCTCGGCCATCTTGGCCGCATCAATCTCGCCTTCCAGGTTCATCTGATATGCCTTGAGTTTTGTCTCCATATTATAAGCCCAGCGCTGCGAGCGCCTTACCGATAGTGTCTCCATTTTGAGAATTTCTCGCCTCCCAGGTGCCCGTGTCCCAAATCTCTATCTTGTCGATGATGCCGACGAGCATGACGTTCTTCGTGACCATGGCATGTTCACGGTGCGGCGGTGGGATCAGGATGCGTCCCTGTTTGTCCAGTTCGCATTCCGTTGCCGACGAGAGGAGAAAGCGCATGAAGTCCTTGACCTCTTTCTGCATCATCGGAAGGCCCGAGATCTTCTTCTCAAGCTTTTCCCATTCCTCAAGAGGATAGACCGTAAGACACTTGTCATAGTCCATGGCGAGCACAAGCCTGCCGTCATATCGATCGGAGATGATGTCGCGGAACTTCGACGGAACACTCACCCGACCCTTGGCATCCACACTATGTTCAAAGCTGCCTCTAAACATCAATCTCCTCAGAGAAAACCCACCATCACCCACTTCATACCACTTGCTGGGCAAAGTATATTATTCCTGACATATGATGTCAAGAAAAATATTAATTTTTGAGATGTTATGTGGTGGGGGAGACTGCCGTATTCAGGTTTCTTTTTGGCGTGACAATGGGAAAAGAAAAAGGTACTATGAAGGTCCAATAGCACGGAAGTTTCACTTGAAATAACAACGGGGCAGGTTGAAAAACAATTCCGGTCCTCATCAGGAATACGTAATAAAATCTCCTCACTACGCACTGATTGGATTGACATGACCGATCACTTCATCTCTGTTGATGACGAACACATAAAGAAAGAAAAGGCAAAGGCCCGGGAACTTCGCGCTTCTCAGTGGTGGAAACGCAAGCGCTCATCCGGAATTTGCACCTATTGCGGGAGCACGTTTAAGCCGGTGGACCTGACCATGGACCATCTGATACCGATCGTACGGGGCGGGAGGTCTGTTCAGGGAAACCTTGTGCCGGCATGCAAAGAATGCAACAACAAAAAAAAATATCTCCTCCCGACGGAATGGGAGGAGTATCTTACATCACTGGCAAAAGATGGCGGTTGAAATCGAAATCGGTCAGCCTGTTTCCCTCATCCAGTCCACCCGAACCAGTTTGTTGTCATGGGACCAGTTATAGGCGACCTCGCCGTGAAACGCCTTCTTGAGAGCTCTGCCAAGCCGCTGCGCCAGCCTCTCATTCGTCGTGGAGATCACCATGCTGCCGTATCCATTCTCCTTGACGGACATCACGCGCTCGAGCGGATTCAGTGTCCTCGCCCGTTCCTCCTCATTTTTAATGAGCTTCATCAGCTCTTTTTTATGGGGAAGAACATACTCGCCCTTCAGCGTAACAATGCCGCCGGGGAAATTATCGCGAATCTTGAGGCATGCAGGACAAACGACTTTCGCATTGTCCGCATTCCTGACCGCGGCTTCGTAGGCCGCGCCGTTTGCATACCACCGTTTGTTCATGTACACCGCGCGGCAGCCTTCGCACACCGATACTTTGCGGCTTGCTCCCCGCGGAAGATAGGAGTCTGTTGTCGCTGATTTCTTTTTGTAGGCAAGCTTATATCCTCTAGTTGTCTTCGCGACGCTCTTCATAAATACCGCCTCCTTTTTATTTCGCCAGTTTCATCCCGAGCTTCTGTTCTACGGAAGCAAGCTTTTTTTCCATGCGCGGCTTCGTGTCTTTGCGGTCATCGACCCTGATCGTCGTGATCGCGCGCCCGGCTTCTTTCATCACCTCATCATGACACTTCCGCACGATTTCCATCACCGTATCCCAGTCGCCCTCAAGCACCGTGCCCATGGGATTTGCCCTGTAGCTTACCCCGCTATTTACCACGATGCCGAGAACCTTCGCAATGATCGGGCTCACGCTCACTCCTGTTCCCATCGGCACCACACTGAATTCAACCAGCACGCTCATGCCATCCTCCTGAATATCGGCTATTTTTCATCACCCTCTTCTTCCTCTGCTTAAAGTATAGCCCCCGCTCCCCTGGATGTAAAGGCGGGCTGGAGCCTGATTTCTTATTGAAAAGAGCGGTATCCTGTGCGATAATCGCTTCGCATCATCGTCAATTATTTGCCAAGAGGAGCACCAGCATGACCGATCGCGCTGTCAAACCTACGAACATCGCCGCAATCGGCAGGGCATGCTGGAAGGGAGCATGCGGTCTCGTTCTCCTTGTTCTCTACCTCTTTTTGGGAACCCTTTTCCGTGCTGTTCCCCTGGGCAAAACCCGGAAACGCGCATTGGTTCTCCGGCTGGTCTCGCTCTTTTCACGCATGCTCCTCGCCCTGCTCGGGTTCCGTGTAATCGCACACCATCGCAAGCGGCTCATGTCCGGAACAAAAGGCCGCCTCATTATCGCCAACCATGTATCGTATGTCGATATCCTGGTCATCGCGTCGCTTGCGCCTGCGGTTTTCATTACCTCGATCGAGCTCAGGAACACTGCGCTCCTCGGCATTCTCGCCAGTCTCGGCGGAAGCATCTTTGTGGAGCGGAGAAACCCGGCGGGCCTGAAACAGGAGATCGAAATAATCTCGCGCGTGCTCAGCGAGGGTTTCTCGGTGGTGTTGTTCCCTGAAGGTACCACGTCGGATGGCGATGGCGTTCGATCTTTTAAAAATTCCTTTTTTGATGCCGCAATCAAGGCTGATTGCGAGATTTTTCCCCTCTGTCTTCGCTACCGGAAGATTAACAACGCTCCTATCACCGCACGAAGCCGCGACTCGCTCTTTTATTACGGAGGCATGACGTTCTTCCCGCACAGTCTGGGACTTCTAGCGCTTCGTTCCATTGACGTGGAGGTGTTCTTGCTCGAGGCCATCGCACCGCGAAACCACGCATCGAGGAAGCAGCTTTCCGCGCTGGCACACACAATGATAGGCGCGGCGTATGGCTGTAAACAATGATCGGCCGCTGCTGCTCGATCGCCCTTGTATTACTCCCGTTGTTTCCCTGTTCATCCGAGGGAGCGAACACCGCCCATGCAGAGGATGCTCGTATCAAAAAGCAGCCTGGTTCTGTCAGCGATTGCAGGGATCCTCGGCACCCATGCAGGCTGTGCCTGTCAAGGGAACGTCCTGCAGGATGACTTTCTGGCCCTGGGGGTCAGCTACGGACGGTACTTTATTCAGTGCCAGGGATTTCAGCCTGTGGTGTCTTGTGAAGACCACTTCTGAACAACCGACCGCGCAACCCTCCCCTGACGATACCCTTTTTGCCTTGACATTTGTCCTTCTTATCCTATAATAATCATCGTTTCAGGAGCCCCGAACATGAAAGATGCGATCATTAAAATATTCGAAGAAAGCGCCCAGGTCAAAGTAAAGTTTGCCCGGGAAAACGCGGAAAAAATTCTTGAGGTCGTTCAGCTCATAGCGCAGGCTTTCCGCGATGGGAAAAAGGTCATCCTCTTCGGCAACGGAGGTAGCGCAGCTGATGCCTCGCATATTGCCGCCGAGTTCGTAAACCGGTTCCTTATGGAACGACCGCCTCTTCCGGCGATTGCGCTCAACACCGATGTGTCGATACTTACCAGCATCAGCAACGACTACGACTTTGCACAGGTCTTTTCAAAACAGCTCACCGCGCTGGGCCACGAGGGTGACGTCGTAATCGGCATCACCACGAGCGGCAACTCCCCCAATGTCCTGACGGCGATCAAGGTCGCGAAGAAAAACGGCATGAAGACCGTTGTGCTGACAGGGGGAACCGGCGGAAAGATGGCGGCCATGGCGGACTTTACCTTTATCGTGCCGACAAAAATAACTCCAAGGATCCAGGAAACCCATATCACGCTCGGCCATACTATTTGCCAGCTGGTGGATGAAGAACTCTTCGGCAATTCGCACTGATCCCATCCCATGAAAAAACTCGACACTTCCAACATTAAAACCTACTCGCTCAAAGGCAGAGAGAGCAAGGTCCGTATTAACGATTTTTCCAGACCCCATGCAAAGGGTGGAACGTTCAAGGACTTTTACTCTTCGCTTCCGAACATTCTCGGCGCAAAACATCTTCAGGAAGTGGTTGCCGCTATCGTCCAGGCGCGCAGGGACGGTCGGCCCGTCATGCTCGGAATGGGCGCCCACTCTATCAAAGTTGGACTGAACCCCGTTATCATAGATCTGATGGAGCGCGGGATCATCACGAGCCTCGCGCTCAACGGGGCCGGAATCATCCACGATTTCGAACTGGCCCTTATCGGCCAAACCTCGGAGGACGTTGACAAGGAGATTCTTTCCGGCGCCTTTGGCATGGCCGAGGAAACCGGCAGCATGCTGAATCAGGCGATCAGGTCCGCAGCGGATAACGAAGGAATCGGGTCGGCCATAGGCCGCATGATTCATGCAGGTGACTTTCCGCATAAGAATAAAAGCCTCCTCGCAGCCGGCTACCGCCTGAAGGTGCCGGTAACGATCCATGTTGCGATCGGCACCGATATTATTCACATGCATCCTTCGTTCGATGGCAAGGCAACGGGCGCGGCTGCGCACAATGATTTCCTCTCATTTTGCGCACTGGTCGCAGAACTCGAGGGTGGAGTTTACATCAACCTCGGCTCTGCCGTGCTGCTTCCTGAAATATTCCTGAAAGCGGTTACTCTTTGCAGAAATCTTGGCAATCCGTTGCATCACTTCACCACGGTGAACATGGACTTTGTCCAGCACTACCGACCGAACACAAACGTGGTACGTCGGCCCACGCAGGGTGGAGGAAGGGGGTACGCCCTCACCGGCCATCACGAGATCATGCTCCCCCTGCTTGCGGCTTCAATCATCGAGCTTTTCTAACTACCCGGCTTGTGTCCCCCTTCCTGTACCAGACCTGCGTACATTAAAAAATTACTGCAAATCTTTTCCGCTTCGTGTATATTTTCACCAGCGACATCATATCGGTATCATTGATAAGCCATGAGCCAAAAAATACGGCCTCACATTTCGTTATATTCTTTGTGTTTGTTGCTCCAAACTTTCACGTGTGGCAACCTCACGTTGCAATAAGGACCTATGCAAAACATACCGATCTCACTCGCCACACCCGGCATGGTGGTGGCCATGGAAGTTAAAAGCTCCGACGACCCTGCGGCAATGACCATCTGCGGCAAGGGCGTCAAATTGACTGCTTCCCTGATCGACCGCCTGCGTCAAATGCAGATCCAGTCTCTGACCGTGGAAGGACATCCGGTAAAAATGGAAGGTGAATCATCGGTCGAGGAGATGCTGATTGCGCTGGACCAGCGCTTCAGCCGCGTGGCAAACGATCCGCTGATGATGCAGGTCAAGGAACTGTATCGGAAGCACATCCAACGCTCCATGGGAGAGCCGAGTGGACGATAAACGGATCGAGATACGACGTATCATCAAGGACACCAAGTCCCTGCCGACGCTCCCCGGAGTGATTGCCAAGCTGGGATCTCTGGCGGAAAACAACAAGGTCTCGGTGCATGAAATGGCGCGCGTGGTGTCTTCAGACCAGGTGCTCTCGGCAAAAGTCCTTCGTCTGGTGAATTCAGCTTTTTACGGCTTTTCCGGCCGCGTATCCACGGTTTCGAACGCTCTCATCCTGCTCGGCGTGAACGTGGTCAAGAGCCTCGCGATCAGCAGTTCCATCTTCGAGATTATGGAAAAGAACGTGGTAGGGCTTTGGGAGCATTCCATGGGAGTGGCCGTGGCGGCCAATGTCATGTCAAAACACCTGAATCTGCCCGAAGCCGAGGAGACTTCGACCGCGGCGCTTCTGCATGACATAGGAAAGGTCATTATAAAAATCAAACTCGCGGAAGACTACAACAATCTTACTGCGCACATCAATGACAAGGGTTTCATGATGATCGAGGCTGAACAGGAATTGCTCGGCACAAACCACGCGGAGATCGGTGAATGGCTCGCACAGACCTGGCTCCTGCCGGACAAACTGATCGAGCCTATTGCCTGCCACCATCATGTTGAAAAATCCATTGTTCACCAGACCAAGACCGCGGTCGTTCACGTAGCGGACGTCCTGATCAAAGCCTCGGGCTTCGGTTTCAGCGGAGATAATCTTGTCCCCCGCATCCAGCCGGTAGCGTGGAACAAGCTGGACCTGACCGTGCAGCTTCTGGAACAGATCATCGAAGAGGTCGAGTACAAGCTCGTCGAGGTCAAGAATTTCAGCCTTGAAATTCAGTCTAACGATGTATCCAAAGCGTAGAGCAGCGCTCCTCTCCCGGGATCCCGGCCTTCACCAGCATCTGGAGCTCCACCTGCAGAGCAAGGGGTATCAGGCGGTGTCCCTGCCCGACCCTTCCCAAGTGCTCGGGTTCATCTTTTCCGATCCACCGGACATCGTGATCATCGACCTTTCCACACAGGATCCGCAGTTCCATGCCGTGCTGCTCGAGCTCAAACAGGACAGCTATTTCAGCGTAATCCCCGTTATCGGACTGGTCAGCGAAGCAGCTGTGGAATCGTTCCCCTGGGACCAGTTCCCGCTTGATGACTTTGTCTCGCACCCGGTCCACTATCCCGAGCTTTTCAGCCGGCTCCTCCTTTCGCTCCAGCGGATACAGCGGGTCTTTGACAACAACCCGCTCACCAGGCTCCCGGGCAATACCTCTATCCAGCAAGCCATCGAACGTGCAATCGGCAAACCCCTTGCGGTCTGCTACATCGATATCAATAACTTTAAACCCTATAACGATACCTACGGTTTTTCCCGGGGCGACGAAGTGCTTCGCATGGTCGCGCGCATCATGTCAAATACGGTGAAGGAATCAAAGGAAGGCGGGTTCGTCGGACATATCGGCGGCGATGACTTTGTTTTTATTGTTCCGCTCGCGCATGTGGAACAGGTATGTACAACCCTCATCGCGAACTTCGGCATCATCGTTTCTGATCTGTTCAACGAGGACGATAAGACCCGGGGGTTTTATCTTGCACTCGACCGGAAAGGCGAGACGTACAAGGTGCCACTTCTGGGCATTGCAATCGCGGTCGTGCCAACGGACACGCCCAAGGTGCAGCATTATGGAAAAGTTGCCGAGGTGGCAGCCGAACTGAAGAAACTCGCGAAGAAGTCTTCGACGAGCACATATGTGATCGATAAGCGAAGAACGTAGCTATCGGAGCACCCTTCCCAGCTTAAATCAGGTACGACATCCTTGCATTCATTGACCTGGAACAGTTGTTCCAACCACCATCTCCGTCGATCGCAATCACAAATAAATTAACGCTTCTTCGCAACAGCACGTCACGATCGCCCGTTCATTTTATAGATAAAGGCGAGTATTTCCGCAATTGCCTTGTAAAGATCCGGTGGTATCTCTTCATACATGTTCAGAGCCGAAAGGATCTCTATCATATCGTTGTCTTCCCTCACCGGGACCCCGTGTTCATGCGCCAGAGAAATGATTTTCTCGGCCATGCGGCCCCTTCCCTTGGCAACAATTTTCGGCGCGGAATGAGACCCCTGTTGATAGTGGAGCGCCGCTGCTTTATTCTGTTTATCGTTCATATGCGGATATTAAGACCTCCTGCCGGAGTCGCCTTGAAATTCATCTGGGGCTGGTGCCGGATGGACAGGTTACCGAGCCTGATGCCAGCTGTTTCAAACTGAATTTTGAGCACATCAGCGCCCTCCTGAAGAAACTGTGAAAACCTATCATTCTCCGAGGAAATATCAACATAGATCTGGCCTGATTGCAGCAGCACCCTGGCGCTGATGCGGCCGGCGCGCTCCAGGTCCAGGTTCACGGTGCAGGAATAGGCCTCTTCTCCGACCCGGTCCCTGTCCGACTCCCGGAAGATAAGCTCTCCATCCTTCAACTCCTGCCAAACGAACGGAATAAAGACCTGAAGCGTATCATTAAGTCTTGATTGAAGCTGGAAAGATTCCACATTCCGGAGAAGATCGTCCACGACCGCTGCAAGCGTTTCTGTTTTTACGCCGCTTTGAAGCAACCGGTCCAAAATATTTTTACTGCCGAGGGACTCCTGAAGAACCAGAAGCGCGGCCTTCATATCTCCGGTTGAAAACGCCTGCGGTTTCAGGCCAGCTGCTCCGTTGTCCCCTCCCGCCACCATGGCAAAAAGCCGAAGCTTGGTTTCGAAATAGACACCTGAACCTTCGACCGCATTTTTCAGCACACTGCCCGACATCCCTTCAAGAGAAGGCAGCAGATTTTCCAGTGCGCGCATACCGGGAATGGTGTTCTTCAATCCCTGCGGCAGGGCTTTGAGAAGCGCATTCAGTGCGTTAACATCCTCGGCAGCCGGCCTCAAACCTTTCAGCGTCGCAAGCGTGGAGAGGACGGTGTTCCTGAGCGATCCCGCATCCTCTTCCCTGCCCCGAACGAGGCGCAATCGGATCTCGTTGTCCTTGCCCTCCACCAGGAGAGAAACAATCTCCCCTTCCTTGAGCGGAACATTGGTCCTCGCTTCCAGCACCGTGTTTTTCATCCTGATGGCAACCGCCGTATCGGTTACCGTGAGCACCTCGGCCTGAACAACCTCGCCCAGGGTCAGGACAATGGCGTTTTTCGGGCTGATGATAACATTAAAGTCCTGTCCGGCTTGTGATATAGGGGGTAATTGCATGATTACTCTCTGCTCATGTGGAGGTCAGGCCGCCTCTCAGGAATACCCCGTTGAAGCGGCTATTTGTTTTTTGCATTACGCGCTATCAGTTTTTTCATTTGATCCATAAAAGACTGTGCGGTTTGCCGCTGCTGCGGATCGGCCATTCTTGCTGCGGACAGGTTCATGTACTGATATGCAAGATCAAACTTGCCCGTCAATGCAAGTGCTTTTGCAGCATTGAAGTAGTACGTCGGGGAGTCAGGATCCGTTTGAATGGCCGCAAGAAAATATTTTGCCGCCTTGTCATACTCATTTTTCAGCATAAAGACCTCCCCCAGCGTATTCTGCAACTGAGGCATCCTTTGATCGATCTTTAATGCCGCCTCCGCGCTTGCCACGGCTTCATCGTAGCGCTGCTGATTTTTATACGCCACAGCCAGATTGTTGAGGATCCCGGGGTCGTTGGGAGCATAGTGCAGCCCTTTTTTCCAGGCCTCCACGGCCGCGTCGAGCGATCCCAGCCTGAAATGAACAACCCCGATCTCACGATAAAGATCACGCATCGGAACACTTCCGTCGTCCTCCAGTGCCAGAACCGCGTTGAATTGCGCAAGGGCCTCCTGCAGAAGTCCGGCCGTAGAAAGTGCCTGGCCGTAATTTTCGTGCGCCCGCCTTTTTTTGGGAGAGGTTTCGGTGATGTTTTTCCACAAAAACATCGTTGACTGATACACCATGTTTCTGGTTCGCGACGCGGTCACCAGGCTGAAGAGAAGAACCCCGATCAGAAGAAGTGAAATCATCCCTGGGGCCTTTTCCTGTTGGATCGGTTTCTGCGGCATGACGGTTGTGTTGCTGTTCCTATTTTTGACAGATATCTTTTTTTTATTTGCCATCGTGCTGGTCTCACTTTCTTTTCTTCTCAGGTTGCAGAGGGGCTTACATATTGAATGGACCGTATGATTATCATTGCTGTTCTTATCGGTCACATCAGGACAGTACTATAACCAGTATATTTTTATCACCTTACTGAATATGATCGAGAAATTCAAGTCCTTTATTCTCCGGTCACGTGTTCCTGTGAACGCTCCTTTCCTCACCGCAGAACAGATCGGAGCAAAAAAAAGCCCATCAATTAACTTGATGGGCTTCTGTTTATTTGTAGAGCATACTTACGTCATTTCTACCAACCGCTAGAAGATACTTGCGGTAGTCGTGACGGTGAGACCGGTAACCAGACTGTAGTAGGCGGCATCAGCACCTGCCTTTGTTATTGATCGCACAGTGACAATTTTGTTGGCTCCGGCATCCGAGTCCGCAAAGGTGGCGATGCCGCTCAGGGTAAGGTCGTCGCCCGACACCATGTTGTAGTTCAAGATTACATCTGCTGTGGTGTAGCCGTCCCATACTTTGTCTATGCCCGTTGCCGTAACAGTCAATGGTTTGGCGGTAATGGCACCGTAGACTATTGCCGGCTTGCCAACCGTATAATTCCCGGCTTCTGTTCCCACCAGGGTTATCGTCCCCAGGGTGACCAGCTTGCTTGGCGCGACTTTCTTGTCTGCGTAATAACTGGTTCCGACAGACAAGCTTACCAGGCTGCTGCCCACATCGCCGGCCGCAACGCCTTTCAATGTTCCCAGCGAGGTCACCGTTGAGAATGTCGCAAGGTTCGTGCCGTCGTACTCCTTGGTATCCGCCTTCATACCCGTTATGGTCAGCGCTTTTGGCGTAATGCTCGCGGTGGTTGTCGCCGTGGTTGCAAGCAACGAGTAGTTGCCGGCGTCGGTGCTGCTGATCGTGATACCCGTGACATCCACCGTGTGCGTGCCGACCGATCTCAGGGCAAAAGAAGCCGTCCCTGTTGTCACAATGACGTCGCCCTTGATCCGGTTGTCGCTATACGTCGGCAAGGAAGTAACCGTTCCATCGTATATTTTGTTCTTGCCTATCGCGGTGACGGTCAATGATTTTGGCAGGATCGTGGCCGTGATCGTTGTCGTCGGCAAGGTCGCTATATAGTTGGCTTTATCTGCGCCGGTCAGGGTGACACTGGAGATAAGGACCGTTTTATTGACCCCGACCTTTTTATCAATAAAGTTCAGGACACCGGTGACGATATCCACATCGTCGGAACCGACGACCCTCGACAGAGTACCGGTGCTGCTGAGCGTTGCCACGGTCGTGCGGTCATAGGTCTTGTCGGTTACGGTCATGCCGCTCACGAGCAGTTTCCGCGGTGTAATGGTACCGACAACCTTCGGTGGGGTCACGATCGCGTAGTTTCCAGCCTTTGCACCGGACAGGGATATCGCCCCCAAAACAATGGATTTGCCGACCCCGGCGGTACTGCTGGAAAAGGTGCTGGTCGCAATGGAGAAGAGAACGTTCGCCGTGCCGGTCTCGCCTGTGATGATTCCACTCAAGGTACCCGGCGATTTCGTGAACGTCGCGCTGACGCTTCCGTCGTACTCTCTGCTGTCCGCTGCCCTGCCGACAATCGTCAGCGGTTTTGCAGTGATGTCCGCTGTAGTGGTTGCCGTGGTGTTTCCCAACGTGTAGTTGACAACAGACGTGCCGCTGAAACTTATCCCCGATACACTGACGGTCTTGCCGACACCGACGTCCTTGGTGTCAAACGAGGCGGTCACATAGGACAGGATAAAACTGTCGCCGGCAACCCTGTTGGAACTAAGCGTCGGAGAGGATTTTACGGTTCCATCGTAAACCTTATTCTTCCCGATGGCAGTTACCGTCAACGTCGCCTTTGAGATGATGCCGGAAAGGCCGTTCGGGAAGCTTGTTGAATAATTGGCCGCATCTGTTCCTCCCAGCAGGGCACTGGCGAGGCTCGTCATCGAGACCGCGCGGGTTCCCACATTCTTTTGTGAAAAGACGAGTGTGGGGGGAACTATGGTGACCGTGTCACCGGACACCAGTGCTGTCAACGTCCCCTTGCTGCTGAGCGTTGCAGCGGTCGTGCCGTCGAAGGTCTTGTTGTTTATGGCCATCCCGACGATCGTCAGCGGCTTGGGCGTAATGGTCCCGGTGATGTCGAATGGCACGGTTATCGTATAGTTTCCTGCTTTTGTCCCCTGGAAGGTTACGGTCGTTACCGAGACCAGTTTGGAGGTCCCCACGTTTTTATCGGCAAACACTCCGGCCGCTGTCCAGTTCACGGTGTCGCCGGGTGCAAGTCCTACGGCAGTACCAAGAGAGCTTGTGATCGTTGAGGTAAGGCCGCCATCATACACCTTCGTGTTCGCCTTCATGCCGGTAATGGTTATGAGCTTCGGCGTGATAACAAGCGTTCCCGTGGTGCTCCCTGTTCGGGTGGGGCTGCTGATGACGGCGGTTACCGTGTAGGATCCCGCGGAAATCGGCGCTGATGAGAAGGTGACCGTAACCGGCAGGCCAGGCGGCACCGTTGTAACGGAAACGGTCTTTGTTGAGGCACTGTAGACCTGGCTGAGATTGTCCAGAATAATGGTTCCGGTCTGCTGAGAAACCACCTGTGTAATGCTCGGGGCGGTGGAAAGAGCAAAATTAGCATCTCCACTGTAATCCGCGGTTATGATATAGCTCCCGGAGGCCGTGAATGTAGCCGCTGATGAGATATACGTGGCAACAGCAGTGGTCGAACCACCCGACACAATGCCTGATCCCATAGTAGTCCCATTCTTCTTGAAGATCACGGAACCGCTGATCGGAGTCGGACAGGTTCCCGTCGTCGTCGAAGTCAGCTGTGAGATCGTTGCGCTGAAGGTAACGGGGTCGCCGATTTTAGACGGCCCCGTAGATGCGAGTGTTGCGCTCGTCGGGACAATAATCACCGTCTGAGTAACGCTGGGAGATGTGGAAAGGTCATAGTTCAGGTCCCCATTATACTTCGCAGTGATGCTGTGAACAGCGATGTCAAGCGTCGATGTGCCGTAAGTGGCAAGGTAGGGGGGGCCACTCGAAACAATGCCCGTTCCGAGTGTGGTCGTACCGCCACTGTAGAACGTCACATTGCCGGTAACTGGGGATATGGTCGCTGTGCCGCGCGAGACGGTTGCAGTAAACGTGACCGTTTCACCTACCTTGGCACTGGCCCGCGAAGTTGCCACACCGGTCGTCGTGGTGTTTATGCTCACCAGCTGGGTAAGGGTCGCGGATGTGGACAGGTCATAGTTCGAATCGCCATTATATGCGGCAGTAATGGAGTGGCTGCCGAGTGCAAGTGCCGACGTCCCGATGGTGGCTGTCGCCTTTGAGGACAGAATCGCTATCGTGCTCGTTCCCAGGGTCGTCACGACACTCGACGCATCAGTATCAAAGAATGTTACCGTGCCGGAGACCGGAGAGGCTATCGTTGATGTACCTCGCGAGACGATAGCGGTAAAGATGACCGGCGCTCCCATGTTGCTGCCCGCAGGCCGCGATGATGACACACCGGTGGTCGTGGTATTCAGGCTCACGAGCATCGTAGCGCTGGGAGAGGTGGACACATCATACTTCGTATCACCATTGTATTCCGCGGTAAAATCATGTACACCCAGGGTAAAGGTAGAAGTACCGGTGCTGTAGATTGCTTTTCCGGAAACCACGCTTTTGGTGCCCAACGTAGCTGCTCCATCCTTGAATGTCACGGTACCGCCAACGGTATATGCCGTCGCCGTTCCGCGCGAAACTGCTGCGGTAAGGGTCACCGTCTCTCCGATGCCAACCGAAGTCCGCGAGAGCGACAGACCGGTGGTTGTGGTGTAATAGCTTACTATTTGCGAAAGCGTGTCAGAGGTTGATGTATTATAGTTCGCATCGCCATTGTACAATGCGGTAATGCTGTGGGTAGCGACGGGAAGAACAGACGTGCTGTAGGTGGCCACTCCTGCAGTTACAGCACGTGTGGCCAGTGTGGTTGTGCCGCCCGTGTAGAATGTCACCGTCCCGCCTACTGTTGCCGTACCCGCGGTACGCACGATCGTCGCGGTGAACGTAACCGTTTTACCGATATTAGAAGGATTAAGCGATGAGTCCAGCGTCGTTGTCGTCTCATTAATATTCTGCGTTATGTCAAACAGCTCGGCAGCGCCCAGGGGAGAATCAACGCCAACATACCCTCCGGCTATCAGCACAAGGCCATTCTGCAGGAGCAGTGCCTGATGATCGTATCTCGGAAAAAACATATCAGCAGTGGTCGCCGTGAACAGGCCGGTTGCTGGATCGTAAACCTCGGCAGTCATCAGGGGGGTATCTGTTGCGTCTCTTCCGCCGGTTATCAACACCTTGCCATTATCCAGCAGTGTGGCCTTGTGGCCGTACCGTGCAGAAACCATTGTCCCAGTGGTTGCGAATGTGCCCGTTACTGAGGAATATATCTCCGCTGAACTCAGCGCGTTGGTGCCATTATGTCCGCCGGTAATCAGCACCAATCCACTGTTCATCAGCGTGGCAGTGTGTGAAAACCGGGCAACGGACATTGATCCGGTTGTAGGAGCGAAAGTGTCCGTTACAGAGGAATAGAGTTCGGCGGTAGCCTTTGCAACGTCGGAAGCGTTCTTTCCACCGATTATCAATATCTGGCCAGTGGTAGTAATGGTCGTCGCTGTATGCAGGTATCGAGCGGAATTCATGGAGCCCGTAGTATAGGTGAAGGTGCCTGATGACGAGACAAAGACCTCAGCAGTATCCAGCGCAGATACGCCATCATGTCCGCCGGTGATCAGCACTTTGTCGGTGCCGGGCAAAAGTGTTGATGCATGAGAATGTCGCGCTGATTTCATGGTGCCCGTGGTTGCAGTAAACACACCGAGGGTGAAAGTTTCAGCGGTATTCAACACTGAATAGTCGTCTTTACCGCCGGTTATCAGCACTTTATTTGTGCTGGTAACCGTCACCGCCGAGTGAAGGTACCGCGCAGAGTTCATGCTGCCGGTAGTTGCAAAGGTTCCCGGCGTAGAATCATAAATCTCGGCAGTACTCAATGCGTAGAGGCCATCATATCCCCCGGTGGCCAGCACCGTATTATCAGGAAGCAGGGTCATGGTCATTGTTCCACCAGCCCCAAGCGTTATCATGCTTCCTGTTTCTGTGAAGGGTATGGCCCATGCGAACATCACGCATGAAACCATTACGAGCGCTCCCACTCCTGCTAAAATTTTAACCTTTCTCATCACACTACCTCCTCGATTAAATGCCTCATCAATTTCTTTAATAATCTGAACACAAAATTTACCCTGGATGTGAACGCTATCAAGGGAAAGCTATCCATAACTTGCTAATGCCGCAGTTTCAATGCAGGTCATTTTTTAATACGTAGGAAATATTATAGCACAAGCCTGCTTACCCTATGGTGAAACTTGGTAGTAATGCGGATCAATGAAAACGAAAACTGCACGTGATAATTCTGCAATTGTAACTCTTATCGGCAGTTCAAGGGAAAACTTAAGACGTTTTACTGTTTTTTTATCTCTTATAAATCAACTCATTACTTCGCCTGTTTGCTGCAAAGACCATCTGATTTCACTTATTTATGGTAAAAGCCTGTTTATTCCTGTACTCAAATCGCTTATTAAGAGAAAAGCATAACCAGGTTCTGTGTTGCCGGGGTGAAGATTAAAAGTGAGTTTTTCTTTTCTGCTTTGACGGCTCATCGGCATCGATTCCGCTAATACCGATTAAAGTTTCCCGGGTAACTACCGATATAGTATATAGAGAAGAGAACGTTGCCTGATCCCGCATACGGCCTAGGATAGATCATGACCAGTTCACCCATTACTACTGCCGCCGATGCACTGTTCTATGCTTTGAGCGGCCAACAAACACAGATGACCGCGCTGGCACAGGGTGCGCTGTCTGCCGGCGCTGACCGCGCCATGAAAGGGGATTACGAGGGAGCGACACGGGAGTTTCGACGTGCCATCGGCCTGGACCCTTCTCCGCAGAATGCGGTGACAGCGTACAATCTTCTGGCAACATCCTATATTCAGATGGGTCGGACAGAAGACGCCATCAAGGCATACAAAACCTCGATCAGCATGTCGCCGACCGATGATACGGCACACCTCAAGCTCGGCAACATCTATTTCAGCCAGGGCCGTTACAACGAGGCCGAAACTGAATATACAACTGCGGTAAAAAACAATCCGACGGCTGCAACGAACCGGTTTTCGCTCGGCCAGATCTATCTCGCCACAAACCGGTACGAACAGGCAGAGACCACCTTTAAGAGCGTGATCCAGATGGATACCAGTCAATATGGCGGTTATTACGCTCTGGGGCAAACCTACGCTAAAGAAGGCCGGCAGCGGGATGCGGTCACGGAGTTTCAAAAGGTGATCAACCTGAAAAAGGATTTTTATGAGGTCCACGTTGATCTTGGCTCCGCTTACGCCGACCTCGGTGAGACGGTTAAGGCAAAAGATGAGCTGGCTATTTTGAATGATAAGGCGCCCAACCTTGCGCCTCTTCTAAGCGGATATCTTGACAAAACCACACAACCGAAAATCCTTACGGCCTACAACGTAAGCGGTTTTGCCGACACCAGCGGGCCGGGAACACTGGTGTCCGATCTGGACAGTTCTCTGTCCGCGCCAAGCGCATCTCATCAATTCAATATGGTGTTCATTTTTACCAAGGAAATGGATGCCGCTTCTGTACAAAATCCTTATAACTGGTCGATCGCCAAGGCAGCCTATGGCGCTGCAGGCGGCGCATACAACTGGGGCCTGCCGACACCTCCTACCGATGTGGCACTGTCGCCGGTCCCCACCAGCGTAATTTTTCTGCCTGGTTCGTTGTCAGCCACGGTCTCATTCATGGTCAACCAGAATGCATCTGGTAACGGCACGATCGATCCCTCGCACATCAAATTCAAGTTCAGTGGCAAAGATGTGTATGGAAACACCATGGACACGTCTGCGGATGAATACAGCGGCCTTTCGAAAATCGTCTGATATAGCTCTTCTCGCATTATCCAGTCACCTCTCATCAAACAAATCATGAAGCAACAATCGTTCGCCGACCAGTCTGCAGAAACGTTACTCAGACAACGTTGAATTATCGTCATGCCTGCCATTACGAGCGCCAATTTATTGTCAGATATTTGGTGGCCAGGTGTCCGGTTGTTGGATATATTATATTAACTTATATAAACAGATAGTTGTAGCCACCATTTGCAGATTCAGACATCTGCTGCCTGGTATTATTATTGCAGCATAATATTAACAGGAGCCATTCGTGCATTTAATTGACAGATTCTTGTTACCATGAGAACATAGCTGTACTGCCCGATTACCCCGCACATGGGCGTGCGGAACAGCAGTACCATTTTTGAAGAACAAGGGAGGTCGCATACTATCGTGGAACCACTACCGGGCCAGTCAGACACCAATACGGATCGACCCAAGTTCATGCCTGTTTGCATTGCCGGCATGCATCGGTCTGGCACATCCCTGCTCGCTCAACTCCTTAACAGGTGCGGTGTGTACCTGGGCAAGCAGGAAGATCTCCTGGGCCCTGCGTCAGACAACCAGGACGGCTTCTGGGAAAACGTTCGTTTTGTAAAGCTCAACGATGAGATCCTGCATCGGCTCGGAGGCGCCTGGGACCTGCCTCCTGTGTTTCAGAACGGATGGGAAAAGCTCCCGAAGTTAGAACCGGTCACTGCAGCCGCCAAAAAACTGGCTGCTGCTTTTCACGGGCATGAGCCCTGGGGATGGAAAGATCCCAGAAACAGCCTTACTGCAGGCTTCTGGGAACAGGTCCTTGGGCCGGGTAATATTCGCTATATCATTTGTTTGCGGAATCCTCTCGAGGTCGCCCGCTCTCTACAAAAACGCAGCGGCAATTCGTTCGCCTTCAGCTTTAACCTGTGGTACACATACAATAAGGCGGTCCTTGACAGAACAAAGCCTGAACAGCGAATCATAACCCATTATGATGCACTGTTTATTGATCCACAGCAGGAACTGCAGAGGCTCGTCGATTTTCTCAGCCTGCCCGCACAACGCGATGCAGTGAACACTGCCTGTGTAAAGATCTCCCGGTCCCTGCGGCATCATGCGGTCACCCCCGATACCCTGACAAAGGCCGGCGCGTCAAAAGAGCTTGTCACTCTCTATGAAGAGATGTGCGCCCAGGCCGGACCCGTATATCCGCATGCTTCTTCAAACAGTTCTCTTTTGAGGGAAAAACCAGCCGCAGCGGATCAACGCACGAGCGGCATTGTCTCTCTTGTCATCCTTACCTATAATCAGTTGCGGTATACACGGGAATGCATCGAGAGCATTGAGAAGCACACCCCTGACCCGCATGAGATTCTTTTCGTGGATAACGGATCGACGGACGGAACCGTGCCCTGGCTGCGAAAGCTGGTTGAACAGAACAACAACTATACCCTCATTGAAAACGGATCGAACCAGGGATTTGCGCGGGGATGCAACCAGGGCATGAATGCGGCAATTGGTGAATATATCCTGCTCCTGAACAATGATGTGGTGGTCACCAAACACTGGCTTTCCGATATGCTTGCATGCCTGAACAGCGCTCCGGACATCGGCATCGTGGGTCCCATGACAAACAGCATCAGCGGGCCGCAGAAGGTCGAGCTCGCAGGCTATTCGTCAGTGGCCCAGCTCGATGCGTGTGCACAGGTGTTCCGGGAGCGGCATCGGCACCGTCGCATTCCCATGAAACGGGTGGTTGGCTTTGCCATGCTTTTTCGAAGGGATCTGGCCAATAAAATCGGGTTTCTCGACGAAAGCTTCGGGACGGGTAATTTTGAGGATGATGATTATTGCCTGAGATCGGCTCTGGCAGGGTACCGGAATATGATTGCCGGTGATGTGTTCATTCACCATTACGGCAGCCGAAGCTTCATAGGGAACAATATCCATTACGGCTCTGCCATGACTGGCAATAAAAAGATTTTTAATCTCAAGTGGGGAAGCATCAGGGCTGATTCAGCGCTGGGGAGGGACCTCATCATTGTCCAGGCACTGGAACAGGCCGGGGGCCTCCTCCGCAGGGACCAGTCCGAAAAAGCACTGACAACCCTCATTGATGCGATCAAATACTCACCGCATGATGAGCGGATCTACGTGAACCTCGCGAACATGCTCCTTGAGGCGAAAGAGTTCGGCCAGGCCCTCGACGTTATAGCCAGCATGCCGCCTCGTGACACTGATGCGCAGCGTCTTTGCATCGCAGGGTATTGCAAGGAAGGACTCTCCTCCTCTGATGAGGCATCGAACCTGGCTGCGCGCGCCCTCTCGCTCCAGCCGGGATATGCTCCGGCGCTAAACCTTCAGGGTGTTATCGCCTATAAACGGGAGGACCGAACCCTGGCTGAGTCGCTGTTCAGGAAAGCCGCGGAATCGGACCCCGGCTATGGAGAACCCTTTACCAATCTCGGCGTTCTCCGCTGGTCACAGGGAGAGCATCCGGCAGGTCTCGACCTCCTTGAACAAGGATTTTTACTTGCGCCCCTCTCACGCGATGCGGCATCTCTCTATCACACGGCCGCTGCCACAACCGGCGCCCTCATGCGCGCGCAAACGGCATTTCAGGAGGTGTATGCGCTCTATCCTGACCTCCGGAGGGCCTGCTTTCTTCTTATTGATATCATGCTCAGACAGAATAAACATGAGGAGGCCCTGGCGCTGACCCATGCGGCGATGATTGCATTCGGCACCGACGACGGAATCCTTGCGGCGGCCCTGGACATCAGAAACAATTTGCCGGTTAAAAAAGCCGGGCTCCGGAAAAAGAATCCGGACTCCCTCACCGTTTGCATGATCGTCAAAAATGAAGAAGCGTATCTGCCGAAATGCCTGATGAGCATCAAGGATCTTGCCGACGAGATCATCGTTGTTGACACCGGCTCCACGGACAGGACCAAGGCCATTGCCCTGGCCTTTGGCGCACAGGCAGCGGAGATCCCCTGGACCGATGATTTTTCCGCGGCACGCAATGCTTCGCTTGAAAGAGCCTCGTGCAGCTGGGTCCTCATCCTGGACGCCGACGAGGTCGTCGCCCCCCAGGATCATGCGGCATTGAAGAAACTCATCAGGAAGACGCCGAAAAAACCCGCTGCCTATTCAGTGGTGACCCGCAATTATATCACCGCGATGAACATCTCGGGATGGACGACCAACGACGGGAAATACGCGGCTGAGGAAGCCGGCAGCGGATGGAATCCGAGCACCAAGGTCCGATTGTTCACGAACGATCCGCGGATCCGTTTCGAGAACCGCGTCCATGAGCTCGTGGAGGCATCCCTTGCACGCATCGGCGTAACGCCTCAGCCCTGCGAAATACCGATCCATCACTACGGAAAGCTGAAAGAGGACAAGGTCATGACCAAGGGGGAGGACTACTTTCTTCTTGGCAGGGAAAAGCTCCGGGAGACCAGGGATCCTAAGGCGCTCTACGAGCTTGCGCTTCAGGCCGGCGAGCTCGACCGCTTTTCTGATGCCATCGATCTCTGGGAGCAGTTCCTCCGTCTGCCGGACCTCCCGCAGGAACTTGTGCTCAAGGCCTATGTCAACATGGGGCATGCCTTTGTACAAACCAACAGGTTTGACGATGCGTTTTCCGCGTCAAGAAAAGCCATTGAACTAGCGCCCGACTCTGCATCAGCCGTTATAAACTACGGGTTGTCGGAGCTGTGGCGGGGTGATATCCGGAAAGCAGTTCCCTTCCTTGAGGATCTTGTAAAAAGCACACCAGGTTATCCGCCAGCCATAGGCTTGCTCGCAATCGCATCTCTTGTCGCAGGACAGACCGAGGCGGCCGGACTTTTTTTTGAACAATTAAAGACCCAGGGGTTTCTTTGCGAGCCGTATCTGCTCAACCATGCGCAGAAACTGATTGCGGCTGATCGGGCAGGCCTTGCAGCCGCGATTCTGGAGACCGCGCAGACGTCCGGTCTGGGTTCGGCAGGCATGAATACTCTTCTGGACGAATGCCGAAATATATCAGCAAACCGATCGGACCCGCTGCGATCGGCATAGGAACTACCATGCATGCGACCGTGAAAGAACTGCTCGCAACGGGCCTGACGCTCCACCGGAACAACAGACTGGGCGAAGCGGAGCCCTTTTATCAACGGGTTCTTGACGAGGATCCGGGCCAGCCCGATGCGCTCTATCTCCTCGGGATGATAGCATTGCAGCGAGGCGACAATGCTCGCGCCGCGCGCCTCATCGCACAGGCGCTTGAACGGAACCGCACTGCTCCCGAGTACCACGCAAATCTCGCGTTAGCACTCCAAAATCTTGGCCGGAACGATGAAGCATGTGCCTGCTGTACATCGGCGCTAGCCTTGCAACCGCGCCATTATGCCGCTCTTAACACCATGGGGAATGCCCGGATGATGCTCGGACAATGCGACGAGGCCGTGAGCTGCTTTAGAAAAGCACTTGCCATAAAACCAGACAGTGTTGAAATTCATCAGAACCTTGCACGGGCACTGACGACGATGGGCAGGATCGGGGAATCAGTCGACACCCTTCGAACAGTCATTGCGCTGAAACAGGACCATGCGGAAACACACTATCTGCTTGGCTCGGCGCTCAAGAACCTCGGACGAGCAGTGGATGCCGCTGTTGCCCTCGAAACAGCCATACGGTTGAAGCCACAACATGCCGAAGCGCTTAATATGCTCGGCAATGTACTGACCGAGCAGGACAAACTCGAGGATGCCGTCATTTGCTATCAGCAGGCGATTAAGGCCCGTCCAGGCTATGCCGAGGCCTGGTACAACCTCGCTATCGTACAGGGCAGACTGCTGCAGCTCGAAAACGCGCGGGACAGTTATCGCGCTGCGCTGTCCCTGCGGCCCGGCTTTGCGGAGGCGTTGTGCGGACTCGCACGAACGCTCCATGATCTTGGGCAATACGATGAGTCTGTGCTGCAGTACCGGGCGGCACTGACTGTGAAACCGGATATGGCCCCGGCATACAACGGGCTCGGCAATACCCTGCGCATGCTCGGAAACATGGAAGCGGCATTGAACAGTTATCGAAGCGCCCTCGAATTCCAGCCGGATTTTCCGGAATGCTATTACAATATGAGCAATGTACAGTTTGACCTGGGATTCCTGGATGATGCCGTCATAAGCTGTAAAAGAGCGATCGCTCTCCGGCCGGACCTTCCCGAGGCATACTGGAACATGGGGCTGGCACTTCTCGCACAAGGTGATCTTGCGGCGGGATGGACTGCATATGCCTACCGGTTGTCAATACAGGATGCTGCGAGGACCCAGTTCCCGCAGCCTGACTGGGAGGGGTCTCCACTCGGCGACAAGACCCTGCTTGTCTACGCTGAACAGGGGGTGGGCGATGAGATCATGTTCGCCTCGTGCTTTCCTGATGTGATCAGCGACGCAGGTGCCTGTATCATAGAGTGCGATCGGCGCCTGATGCCGCTTTTTGCACGCTCATTCCCGCAGCTCCACTTCATCGCGCGCACGAAAAATAGGGAACGTCAACTCCTGGATCCGCCCGAAGCGGACCTCAAGGTTGCCGCCGGAAGCCTGCCCGGCTTCTTCCGGTCATCGTTTGAACGTTTTCCCGCACACCAAGGATATTTGATCGCGGACGGCTCTGCTGTCGAACGCTGGAAAACGCGGTACGATTCCCTCGGCTCGGGATTGAAGGTCGGAATTTCCTGGCGCGGCGGCAAAACAGCGATTGTCAGCCGCATCCGCTCCTCAACGCTCGACCAATGGAAGGACGTGCTGTTGATAGAGGGCGTCCATTTCATCGATCTTCAGTACGGCGACAGCTTTAAAGAGCGCGCGGATGCTCATGATCAGTTCGGCATAACAATCCACGACTGGGCTGATTCCGATCCGCTGAACGACCTTGACGATTTTGCGGCAAAAATTTCCGCTCTCGATCTCGTAATTTCCGTGGACAACTCCACCGTTCACCTGGCAGGCGCCTTAGGCGTGCGGGTATGGACCTTGCTGCCCTTCAGCTGCGACTGGCGCTGGATGAGGGACGTTGATGACACGCCCTGGTATCCTTCCCTGCATCTTTTCCGGCAGCCGTCAATAGGCGACTGGGACACGGTCTTCCATCGCGTATCGCAGCATCTTGTTGCGGCCTCTACGTCAAACATCGTGTCAGTACCCGTGCTTTGCTCATATACTTCAATCAACCTGCGATAAAAAGGACTGTGTTCCCATGAAGACTGGTAGAAACGACCCCTGCCCGTGCAAGAGTGGAAAAAAATTCAAGAAATGCTGTGCAACAAAGCCTGTGCCGCCCGGGCCGATGGCCTCAAAGCCTCAACCCGAGGTTTCAGGAGCCGCGCCTGCCGTGGCAGCGGACGATTTAGCCACGAGTGAACAGGCGAAATATCAAAAAGCGTGGAGCATGGACAACCGGGTCTATGCGAATTTTTCTCCCGGCCTCGCATTATCAGAGCATGTCGATTTCCTCGACTTTTTTAAGAAGCAAGGCGTACGAACCATTCTTGACGCGGGTATAGGGTCAGGGAAGCTTTGTAAGAAGATGCTCGGACTGGGGTTCGATTGTCATGGTCTGGATATAGCGGACAATTGTCTCGATGAGGAGCTGAGGCGAAGAAAGGACGAGATCCTGACCATCGGCACGCTTTGGGACAGCACTCTGTTCGCCGAAAACAGCTTCGATGCGGTTGTCTGCACGGATGTTCTGGAGCACATCCACGAAAAGCATATTGAGAGCGTCATGAATAACCTGCGCTTGTGGACCAAGCGATTTCTGTTTCTCCAGGTGGCGCTTTATGATGATGTTTTCGGGGCCAAGGTGGGTGCGCCGTTGCATCTCACGGTCAAGCCCAAATCATGGTGGAATGAGCGCTGCATGAAATTCAGGACCCTGAAGGATTTTGCTCTGAAAGGAGCTGACCAGAAAGAGCTGTATGCCGTTTATATGCTGGAGAAAATCGTTGAGCGGTGAGGCCCCCGTGAAATCACGAAGAGAGCGGAGATGAAACTGCACAACGCTGTTTGCAGAGAGCGGCGCGAGGGGGAATGATCCGCGTTAAGCATTTACGAGATGCGCGGCGAGCCGTTGAGGCCCGCAGCGATGTTCATATTGATGTTGATGATCACGGTAAGCTTCTCCGGTGACGGGTAGGCCATCACATCCAGGATGCGTTTGTCGATAAATATGCTCAGGCTCAGGATATCCTGCCGGATCTGCCGCGGCATCGGATTATCATCCTTTGACAGTTCTGATTGAAAAATGCTCCACAGCAGCTGGTTGAACTTCAAGGCTTCATCAAGTTTTTCAGCCCGGTCGGCCGCGTCCCAATTATCCTGACAGTTTTTGAGCTTAATGGCGGCTTTGATCAGGACCGAGGCCTCGATCTCTCTGTCGGACATGGTCGTCTTTTGAACACTACGATACACTTCTAGTTGATTTGCGTACATGCTTGATGGCCTCCTGTTCATATTCTATCAGCTTCTTCGCCTGTTTGAGCGCCTGGTAGTACTTGCCGTTTAAAATATCCCCGCTGATCTGGTCGATGAGCCCCAGAGTGCTCGGCGCGGCGGCTAAAACATCGCGGACGAGGCTCCAGTACGTTGTGTGATGTTCCGTCAGTTTTTTTTCGTCAATATACATAAGCTGAATGACGAAATATATCCGCTTGCACGGCGAATCGGCGTCGTTCTCTGCCAGAATATCCCGCTCCCGGAGAACCGGCACATTGTTTTCTATCAGGAACTCGCTCTTTGCCTTCCCGTTGGTCACCACTGCCCCGCTGATGATCATCCGCTCGCTGGGTTTCAGTATGATCTTCAGTCCCATGATCTATGCCAGTTGCGACAGCAACGGCCGGACACCGGTGAATCCCGGTCCCGGATTCTGCGCAATGAATTTGCCAAGCTCTACGCTCGTCTGCTCCGCTGCAGTATCAGCGAACTTTCCCGAGGGAACAATGGTTGCCCAGTCCATGCTCAGCCCTTCCTGGCGCCGGCCCAGCGTGATCTGTGCGGCATCAAGGTTTCCGATCGCGGTATGAACCTCCGCATCGGTGGCCGTATCGGACAGCGCGGGAATGTTAAGCCCGGTCGGGCCGGTATGGAGCTGTTGAGCCTGCAGGGTCCGTGATTCACCATTGCCAAGAGCTATGGTCTGGTTTCCGGCCTGGGGGAACACGGCAGGATCCGCCATGATCTTCGCAGCGCCCTGGTTCTGGGGGGGAATGGTCAAAGCATCGATCTCTCTTCTGAATGCGCTGAAACTTCTTAACACCTTGATCCGGTCCGGGTTGCTGGACAGGAACGGCGGATAATGTTTAATCATGACATCGAGCTGAGACCGCATGGTGCCGATACGGGCGCCGATGGTTTTCATTGTTTTATCGGCAACCTTGGTGCTAATTGCCGCTTCGTTGAGGGATGAGTTGATCGCCTGGCGCTGACCGAGTGCACGGTGGCTGTTCCCGAGCGTTGCCTGGGGAAGCGGATTGGGTGGAGGGGTATTTATTTTATGATCGGCGACTGTTTGCCGAACAGCGGAACCTGGCGTGCCGTCATCGCGGTTGATTGCGAACGGGGCCTGGTTCATGCTATTTATAGGGTTGATAATTGCCATGGTCGCATACCTATGGATAATTAATGGAGCGGGGACGGATTGGCTCCGTCCCCGCCGTAATCTCTATCAGACTAGAACAGTTTCAGTACCGACTGGGCTGCCTGGGCGGAGAGGCTCAGGGCTGTCGTTCCGAGTGACTGACGGGTCTGGAGCATCAGCATATTCGCACCTTCTTCGTTCATGTCAGCAAGGGTCAGGTTGTCGGCGCCGGCGGTGAGGGTGTTCACCATCTGGGTCGTGAAGTCCTGACGTGCGCTGATGACGCTGAGACCGGCGGAAAGACCGGCGGAAGTTGTTCTCAGCTGAACTTTAGCTTCGTTGAGGGAAACGATGGCTGCATTGACTGACGCAGCTCCGGCCGTAAGATCGGCGAGATCGATCGTGGTGGTAACTCCAAGGTCGGCTGACTTAGAAGCAATGGAGGTAACCGTCATTGACGAGGTGCCGTCTTCATTGAAGTTCACGGTCAGGCTGTTTACACCATCCAGAAGGTTTGTGCCAACATAATTGGAATCCGTAACAACCGTGTCGATCTGCACCATGAGGTTGTCATACTGGACCTGGAGGCTGCTCAAGGCTGCGGTGTCCGTGGTTGCGAGAGCGGTCTGGGCAAGACCTTTTGCCGCATCGATCAGAGTTGATATGGTTGAGATACCATTGTTGGCCGATTTAATGGTCTGGATCGCCTGGCCCATTCCGTCCTTGAGGCCGGACAGATCCGCTGCACGCCCGGTCAGGGCCTGCGCTGCGAAGAATGCCGTGGGATTGTCAAGTGCGCTGTTGACCTTTTTGCCGCTGGACAAACGTTCCTGGGTCCTGTTGAGAAGAGAGACGGTGTTCTGAAGACTTACGAGGTTGCTGCGCATTCCTGCGGTTAATGAGATATCATTGATAGACATGGTAGTTCTCCTTTTTCTAAGGTTTTAGGTCCGGCATTCTTGCCGGTGGTTGAAGGTTTCGGATCGGTCTTTTTTCGCTGCCTCTTTCCTCCTTCCTGACCCTTGTGTCCTTGCCTTCGTAATAGTCTTATCGGCGGTCCGGAAAAAAACTTTAGCTCATACGATAATAATATTTAAGAGCTGGCAATATGTCGTTATGTCTAAGAATATGCAATGATTTCAAGGTGCATGTTTCCCATTTGCGTTTATGCTGTATCCATAGGCGTTATATGGGCAAGCACCGTATAAGTTCAGACAAAAAAACATTGCATCTCTTTGATAAATACGCTAAAGTTTCAACAGATTTGCCCGATAAGACATAGGAAGCTGTTTCCAAAATGAGTTGCCTGACGTCAAATGACCGGCCAAAGGTAACGATCTTTTCACTTCAAATCAATGCAGTAGTGAACCCGGCAAAAAGCGCTGAACGCTGGTTTAGATTGTCATGGAAAAAAAATTTTTCAACATACTCGTAGCGGACGACGATGAAATAGCGCGTGAGGTCGTCGCCACCCTGCTCTCCAACGAGGGCTACACTGTTTCGTCGGTGAATGACGGACTTGATGCGATCGAACGCCTGAGAACGCGGGATTTCCATCTCGTGATAACGGACCTCAGGATGCCCGGGGCCGATGGCATAGAAGTGCTCAAGTATGCGATCAGCTGCAACCCCGATTTGGCCGTGGTGATCCTTACGGGATACGGAACGCTCGATACCACGCTCAAGGCGATCAAGGAAGGAGCGTATGATTATCTTACGAAACCTTTTAAGTCGCTGGAGATCCTGCTAATCGCGGAACGGGCGCACAAGCGGGCGAATCTCATTGAAGACAACCGCGAACTGAAAAAAATTTTACAGGAAACATACCGCGACAGGGAACTGCTCAAAACCGTCGCCGGCAATGCTGATCCCCTCATAACGACAGGCTGGATCGAGCGCATCGACCGTTTGAAAAACATGAACGTGCTCCTGCCGCATGAAGCCGCGGTTCTGAAAGATACGCTGGTAGCGGATAAAGGAAAGAGGCTGCATATTACCACGTAAGAACCGGGTACTGTTCGACAGCGATTGACCACTGCCCGGACACCGGTTCTATACGGCTGTTGATAGGACATTTCGCAAACAGATACTGAGACAGGTGAGATCATGGGATTGAAACCAGGCGATCAGGCGTTCTATCGGTTGACGCCGGAAATGAAGCTTTACCAGGCCGCCGTCCTTTCCATAGACGATGCCGTCCTGGAACTCCAGACGGCCGACGAGGCGCCGGCCACCATCCGTTCAGGCCAGGACCTTGTGGTCCTTGAGCCCGACGCGGAGACCGAATATTTTACCGTGGTCGTCTGCCCGGAGGGAAAGCACCTCCGTTTGAAACGGCTCTGGACCAGTGAGCGCGGATATTTCCGAGTGCCCGATATGTTCCCGATCCTCTACCGCAAGCTCGCCCTGAACGCTCCGACCCGCAGCGCCAAACTTTTCCCCGCGTATGGCGCGGAGACAGGCGCCAACGAACCGGCTGACGAATCCATCAACCCGCGGCTCTGGAACATGCTGGTCACGATCAACACCAAACTCGGAATGATCATGGAACGGCTCCATCTGGAACAGGACGGCCTCATCAAGGCGGAGAGCATCCCTGTTAATATCAGCGCAACCGGCATTCGCTTCATCATGGACTACCGGGTGGAACTGAACGATGTCCTGGAGATCAAAATGCTCCTCCCCACCAACCCTCCCGCAGGAGTCCTCGCGCAGGGAAGCGTGGCGCGGGTGGAGGACCGGGGCAACGGCAGCTTTGATGTCTCGCTGAATTACATCGACATGGACGATGAGGTCCGCGATGCGATCATTCAATATACCCTTAACCGGCAGCGGGAGATCATTCGCAAAGAACGACGGAAAGGATCAGGCATCTGATGGACCGTGCCAGCGCACTAGGATTGATACTCGGACTGACCGCAGTCGTCGGCGGCAACATGCTTGAGGGCGGGAAAATTGATTCCATTCTCCAGCCGACCGCTGCTTTGATCGTGTTTGGCGGTACTGCCGGGGCGACGTTTCTCAGCTTCCCCTTAAGAGACCTGATGAAAGCGATTACCTCGCTCCGCTTTGTTTTTTTTGAGGAACCCGCGAACACCGAGTCTCTGATCCAGGACATCATACGGTATTCCGGCGTTGCGCGAAGGAACGGTTTCATCGCGCTGGAAGCGGAAATTCCGCAAATTACCAATCCGTTCCTCATGAAAGCGCTTGTCCTCGCCATCGACGGCATGCTTCCGAAGCTGCTGCTCGAAACCATGGAGCGGGAGAACATCACGTTTGAGGATGAGCACCGCAGGATCGCGAAGGTCTATGAAACAGCGGGAGGCTTCTCACCGACCATCGGCATCATCGGCGCGGTCCTCGGACTGATCCACGTCATGGAAAACCTCGCTGATCCCTCCAAACTGGGCGCGGGAATCGCCGTTGCTTTTGTGGCGACCATCTACGGCGTCGGCATCGCGAATCTTGTGCTTCTTCCCATATCCCGTAAGCTCATCAACCGCGTGAACCGGGAGCTTGCCTTGCGGGAGATGGTGCTGGAAGGTGTTGTGGGGATCCAGTCGGGCATGAACCCGTATTATCTTGAGGAAAAACTGCGGGCTTTTATCGAGGATGGAAGAAAACCCTAGGCCCCGTCGGCGTCTGAGCACCAGGGTGAACAACGCCTCAGCGATTCGCATAACGTCTTACATTCCACATACAGCACAGCAGTCACCGGGAAGAGCTTGAAGCTTTGTTAAATCTGTTTTGGTTTTCGCTTTTTCCCGTGCCTCCGCCGTTATGAACCTTCAGGTGACTTTTGTGGCTAAAAAGTTTTCCGGTTTGCCTGCGGCCGGTGGTTATGAGCCTGCACCCCGCGCCTATGCGTGGCAGCGCGAATGCCGGCGGTGCTAACGGAAGAACATGCCGTCCGGGTTAGAGGGGTAGAGGACCAGCGATGAAAAGAAAACGCAGAGTGGAAGAACAGGACAGTACCGACCGGTGGGTGGTCTCGTATGCTGATTTCATCACCCTTCTGTTCGCTTTTTTTACGACCTTGTACGCGATCAGCCATGTAGATCTCGGAAAACTCGCCCTTTTTGAAGGCTCCATGCATTCCGCATTTAAGGCAAGCGGCTCCCATCCGATCGAAACCACGATCTTTCATGGCATTCAATCCGTCAACTATGCGGATGTCGGACTTGAAAAAGATTTGAGGGAACAATTCAACAAATTTGCTATAATAGAGGGGATTGTAATCACCCGGGATGCACGAGGTGTGGTGCTGACCTTCGGCGATTCGGCCCTCTTTGAAAGCGGTTCGGCGGACATCAAGGAAACGGCGCGGCCGCTGCTCGCAGCGGTTGCGGCTCTTATCAGAAAGTCCCAGCGGGCGATCGTGATCGAGGGGCATACCGACAACATTCCCATCCGCAGTGCGCGTTATTCGTCCAACCTCGAGCTGTCCACGGCAAGGGCGGCCCGCACTTTCCAGCAGCTGATGAACGAGGAAACCTTGAATCCCGAACGGATCTCCACGGCGGGGTACGGTGAATACCATCCCGTGGCATCGAACGCGACACCCGAGGGACGAGCGATGAACAGGAGGATAGACATCATCTTTGTGTCCGGAAAAGAAGGTGCATAGGATACTGATCATCGAAGACAGCGATGACAATCGCATGAACCTGCACGCGTCGTTCGAGCGGTACGGATCGGGTGCGCGTCTTGAATTTGTTTCTTCGCCTGAAGCCGGGTTCGACGTCTTGAAGCGTGAAACCGTCGATGCCATCGTGGTCAACCATGCCCTGGCCGGCAATGCCGGGCTCGAGTTTCTGCGGGAGTTCCGAAAAACGAGGCATGAAGCGCCTGTGATTCTGCTGACGTCCGCCGACGACCATGCAACCGCTCTGAAAGCCCTCCGCGACGGCATCGATGAATGCGTGGACGACGACATCCGCTCCTTTGATGCGTTCCCCCCTCTCGTCGAACGCGTTATTGCACGGAATGAAGCAATCCGGGAGAAGAACAAACGCACCCGCGCCATCATCAGGGGGCAGAAGCAATGGATGGCGATCCTTGACGCAATCACGGATTATATCTTTGTGCTCGATGACCAGCAGCGGCTGGTACGGGTCAACCAGGCGTTCGCCACCGCTTTCGGCATGCATCCTAAAGATATCGTGGGACGGCAGTGCCTCGACCTGTTCGGTACGGTGATCGGGAGCGACAACCATCCGGATGACGGCACGCCTGGAACCTGCGAACGAAAGATCGGCGACGCGACCTATCAGATCAGCATGTTCCCCCTGCAGGAAGGGGACCGGGGCCTCACTATTCATGTGATGAAGAACATTACCGAGGTAAAAAAACTTAAGGATCAGCTCTATAACGCCGACAAGCTGGCGTCAATCGGGCTTCTGGTCTCCGGCGTCGCCCACGAGATCAACAATCCCCTGACCGGCGTCATTGCTTACAGCGAGCTCATCGCCATGAAAACGACTGATGAGAATGTTCGTGCCGACCTTAAGAAGGTCCTGGACAGCGCCGAGCGGTGCAAAAAGATCGTGGACAACCTGCTGACGTTCTCACGTCAGAATGCCCCGTCAAAAAGCCTCGAATCCGTAAACGATATCATCGACCGGGCCATTGATCTCCGAAACTACTGGCTTAAATCAGGCAATGTCGAGGTAGTGAAAGACTACGCTGCGATAACCACCGTGTTCGTGGATGCGCAGCAGATCCAGCAGGTGATCCACAATCTGCTTCTCAATGCCGAGCAGTCGATCGTCGCGGCCGGAGTGAAGCACGGCAAAATATCGTTCTCCACTCGATTCGACCGCGACGCAGGTGCGGTTTTCATCAGCATCAAAGACAATGGACAGGGGATTCCCCAGGAGATCATGCCCAGGATATTCGACCCGTTTTTTTCCACAAAACGCGCAGGCGCCCGGACCGGCCTGGGGCTCTCGATATCCCATGGCATCATTACCGAACACGGCGGCACCATCCTGGCCGAGAACGCCTCAGACGGGGGCGCGATCTTCATCATAAAGCTTCCCACAGGAACAGGCGCGCTTAAAGCCGCGTCTGACTTTAAAGAAAGCAGGCAATTACCTTAACCTATGTTTGCTATTATCGGAGCAATTGTTGTTCTCACCGCCGTCATCGGCGGCTATATTCTGGAACACGGCAATCTCAGCGTTCTGTTCCAGCCTGTTGAACTCCTGATCATCGGAGGAGCCGCCACGGGCGCCTTTTTCATCTCAGCCACCCCACGGGTCCTGAGCGTGGTCCTCAAAAGCTTCACCGCCGTGCTCAGCCCCAAAAGCCCGACCAAGGCCCAGTACATGGAAACACTTTCCCTTCTCTACAACCTCTTCTCCAAAATACGGAAAGAAGGGCTCATCTCCGTGGAATCGGACATTGAGACCCCTGCCAACAGCGCTATCTTCCAGAAGTACCCCACGGTGTTGGCCAATCACCATGCCCTGAGCTTCATCTGCGACAACCTGAAGGTGATCATCACCGCGAACATTCCGCCGCATGAGCTCGACAACCTCATGGACATCGAGATAGACACGCATCACCATGAGGCTTTGATCGCATCGCACTCCATTTCGAAGGTCGCGGACGGCCTTCCGGCACTCGGTATCGTCGCGGCAGTGCTCGGTGTGGTCCTCACCATGGGCAAGATCTCAGAACCGCCCGCTGTCCTCGGCCACTCCATCGGAGCGGCGCTCGTCGGGACCTTTCTCGGCGTACTCCTGTCCTACGGTTTTGTCGGACCTATGGCAACCAACCTCGAGAACCAGGCCGAAGAAGGCGCTGCGGCCCTGAATGTTATCAAGGTCGCGCTGGTTGCCTTCGTGGGCGGCTCGGCCCCGCAGATGGCCGTGGAGTTCGGACGGCGGGCGATCCCGGACAAGGAAAAACCGACCTTCGCCGAGCTTGAAGAAGGCGTGCGGGGACGGGCAAAATGAAGGACCAGAAGTCTAAGATCGTCATCAAGAAGGTCAAAAAGGTCATGGGCGGCGGTGCGCACGGCGGCAGCTGGAAGGTGGCCTATGCCGACTTCGTCACCGCCATGATGGCCTTTTTCCTGCTCATGTGGCTTCTTAATATGTCATCACAGGAACAACGGATCCGCCTCACCATGTACTTTAAGAATTTCAGCATCTTTGAAAAAAGCGGCACGTCGTTTATGGAAAAATCGAGCGAAGTATTCATGCAGGCGGGCGACTCGAAACCTTCTGTACCGCAGGAACGCGACAACATCCCTTCACGCGATACCATGCCCGCCAACAGCGCGTCCGGGCAGCAAATGAAGCCGGAAGAGTTTAAAGAGAACATCAAGAAGGATATCGAAACCAAACTGGGCGACATCAAGGACCAGGTCCTTGTGGACGTTTTTGAGGGCGGCGTGCGCATTCAGCTGGTGGACAAGCAGGGCAAACCCATGTTCGACCTTGGTTCTTCCGAACCCACCCCGCTCGCGGTCAGGATCATGCAGGTCATCGGCGACAATGTCAAGGCCTTGCCGAATCCGGTTTCTGTTGAAGGCCACACTGATTCTCTGGCCTTCCGGGCATCAGCTACCCGCGGGAACTGGGAGCTTTCAACGGACCGGGCTCTTTCGGCCAAAAAACAACTCGAAACCTTCGGCCTGAATCCCGGCCGCCTTACCCGGGTTGCCGGCTATGCCGACACGGTGCCATTCGTAAAAGAGGATCCCGAAGACCCGAGAAACCGGCGGATCAGCATCATTCTTCTCTTCCCTGAGAAAAAAGAAACTCCGGAAAAACCGATTGGCCAGTAATTAAGGGCTGATCTTCTGCGCGTTTCACGGCTAAGAAAACCCTCTTCCCTGTTTGAGTCTCTTCCGCTTTAAAACCAATTATTTCATTTCTCGTGACGAATTCACTTCGAAAAGATGTTAGTAAGTTATGAATCAGAATCTACTCACAATGACAAGAATATTTCTCGCGCCCTGCACTCGCGCTTGCACTCGTAAGCGCTGGGTGCAGGCAAAGCACGCAAAGCGAGTCTAAACTTTGACTATATTTTAAAAACCAAACCACTCCTGCTTTTCTTATTGTACTTTGCGAGCTTTGCGAGAGACGCGTTTAGATGATGGCTTTGGTTCCGGCTTGCCTGCGACCAGTAGTTATGAGTGCGCAGCGCGAGTACGGGTTGTCCGGGTTAGATAAGAAGGAAAGATCGGAGCAGTTACTTCTCGTTGAGCAGGGAAAGGATCTGCAGTTCGCGACGCATGATATAGCGGGAAATGTCTTCTTCATCCCTCGGATGAATATGCAATTCCGCGCCGTAGCGAAACCCGTTATCATGCTCTCGTTTGGAGCGGATGATGCCGTAGCTCCCGATGACCGTTGTCGGCTCAGGCAGAACAATGGTAAAAGCATACACTCTTCCCTGTTCAAGAGATCCGGGGCCCATGAAACTGATCCCGCGCTGGCTGATCTCCTGGGCTTTAAGAAAGGATGTGGGTGCATGCGGCAGGAGCACCGAAATGTTGACCGGCCGCGGCGGGCTCGGTTCAATGCGAAAAAAACGTCTCCGTACGAAAAACAAGCGTTCGGGGAATGAGGCGATGAGCTCATCTTCACCCGTCCCCTGGGCTTTAACGGTCGCATGATACCGATTGTCTCCCAGGGTGAAGAGCATCGCGATCTCCATGCCCTGCCGGGCGCCCTGGAGAAGCGGCAACGGCTTAAACCGGCTCAGCACGATCGCATTATCCGTTACCGTCTTAAGAAAACAGGTCCCCCGCACGGTAACGGGCTCTCCATCTTCGAGGATCTGGAATGCAACAACAACACGCACGCCGTCCCGCATCAGCGTGGACAATGTCGTTGTAATGTCCACGTTGGCTTCTTTGGGGCCTTCATCGGTTGTACAAGCGCACTCTTCAAGAGTAAATGGCTGGGGAAGTTCGGCGGGTATGCGGGACAGGGCAAGAGACAGAATGAAGCTCACCGTCTTCTTCATTTCCGCGGCGCCCATGCGTTTCTGGTCCAGAATAAAGGCGTGAAACTGTTGCAGGCTTTTTTGCTCGAACAGCGGTTCCGGTGAGATGAACAGAATGGGGCCATGGATCCTCTTCGCCTGCACCTTGGCAAGGAAGTCCATATAGTCATCATCGAGCGGTATGACCGCCATGTCGCAAACCGATGCATCCAGAAGGAACGCTTCCTGAAGTTCCTCCCGCTTTTTGAGAATAACGGTAAATCCCTTTTCGAGCAAAAGATCGTTCAACTGCGGCGTGGTCCAGATTTGCATGGCTGCATTTTAGCACGTTCAAGATAAAAATCCAGCGATTTTGTTTGGCCGGATGGCGCTGCGCCTGGAGCGGCAGCGGGCTCGTTCGTCATGCGCGCACATCCTGCTTGCCGTCGTCGAGCAATAATGCCATTTCATCATCCGACATCTCCTCCAGGACAATGCTGCCGCTTTCGTCCCGTTCCAGGTCGGAAATACCGGGAAATTGTTTTTCCAACCGCTTGAGGCTCGACGCCTGCCGACGGATGATCTTCAGCAGCTTTCTGTTTTCGCTTTCCAACCGGTATTTTTCGATCGCGAACCGCACCGCAAGCTTGAGCTCGGTCTGGTCCCAGGGCTTCAAAAAAAACCGGAATATTTCCCCCTGGTTCACCGCCTGCATTGCCGCTTCAATGCTGGCGTGGGCGGTCAGCATGATCCGCACCGTATCGGGATATTTTGTTCGCACCTCGGCAAGAAATTCCGAGCCCATCATGCCGGGCATGTGCTCATCAGAAATCACGACGGCAATGGGTACTGTCTGAAACTGCGCTAGCGCATCCTTGCCGCCTGTGGCGGTCAGGATCGTATAGTCTTCGTCCGCCAGCACCCGCCTGAGCGATGCGGTGATAAGCGGCTCATCGTCAACAAGCATTAACGTGTATTTCATTCCGTGCCCCCTTGTCTTACGATTGCGTATGTCAAACACGTATAGTCTGGCGCCCTGTTGTTCATTTCCTGACAAAGACACCGGAGGTTGTGGGGTCCATGGCAAAAAACCGCTGCAACCCGGAGATCATCTGCTGGTCCAGAATCGCGCCTCTGCCCAGAAGCAGCACGCCGGTCCCGCTTTTCACGTCCCGGGATAGCAGCATGCCCGGTCGCAGCTGCTGAGCCAGCACCTCGGCTTCGATGCCGTTGTCCTGCCTGACCGCCTCCTGGATTTTATACAGAAGGAACGGCTGCAGTTGTTTATACACCTGCCGGTCATACCTCGTATCGAGATAAAATTCAACCGTGGTCATTGCTTTTTTGTAATCGGGTGCGCCGCCCGCGTTCGCGATCCGGTCCACCCCGTCGGCAAGCGCGATAATCCGGCTCCCCAGCGGAATTTTGTTCATGGCAAGATGGTCGGGGAAACCGGAGCCGTCAATGTTCTCATGATGATGACGAATGAGGAGGCCCATTGCGGAAAAGCCTTCAAGCCGTTCCACGACAACCTGTCCGCGCACCGGGTGCATCTGATATTCCCTCTTCTCGGCATCATTAAGGGAATCAACGCTTTTGCTCAACACCGCATCGGGAATGCCGATTTTGCCGATGTCATGCAGCAGCGATGCGACAAACACCTGGTTGATTTCCTCCGGAGAAAGCTTCATGGCCACGGCCGTTTTCCGTGCAAGATCCGCCACGGTCTTCGAATGGTTCGATACGGAACGGTCACGCATTTCAATCAGGCCGGAGAAGGATTCTATGGTTTTACGAAAATTGTTCCTTAATTGAACGTTCAGATGCTCCAGTTCCTTGTTTCTCTTCTCAAGGTCCATGGTCTGTTCCTGCACCAGGACCTCGAGCTGACCGCTCCATTGCTTTAATTCTTCGTTCTGTCTGGTAATGACCGTGGTGAGCCGTTTGTTCTCGATGATGAGGGTATGGCGGTTGACCGCGTCATGAAGCACCTGCCGGATTTCCTCATCCTTCCACGGTTTGGCCAGGTACCGGTAGGCGCCGCCCAGGTTGATGGCTTCGATCACCGCTGAGATTTCAGCATATCCGGTGAGCAGGATACGGGTCGCGTCCGGGAGCATGATTCTCGACTGCTCCAGGAACTCGGTGCCGGTCATTTCCGGCATACGCTGGTCCGAAACAATGACCGCGAGGTCCGGATGAACCTCCAGCAATTTCAGCCCCTCCTTTCCGGAGGGCGCTGTAAGAATATCAAACGGCTCATCCATCAGGCAACGTTTGAGCGATTTCAAAATGTTTTCTTCATCGTCAACGAAAAGAATTTTGGCTGGCGCGTTTTGAGTCTTTGTGTTCATAAGACGTCCTCCCCGTATAATTTCACTTTTTCCCGGTGCACCGATTGTTGTACATGTGACGTTGACGTTCTGTTCACTATCTGCACCATGTCCGGACAGCCTTTCAGCCGAACCCTGCAACAAATCCCCGGGACGCGCGGTTCACGTCTACGCAGCCGCAGGGACAGTGATCGGGATCGTCACTATAAAGGTTGTACCCTTGCCGATTTCACTTTCCACGGCAATAGCGCCTTTGTGTTTTTTTACAATGTCATATGCGATCGAAAGGCCCAAACCGGTCCCTTTCCCGACTTCCTTGGTCGTAAAGAACGGTTCGAAGATCCGGTTGATCTTGTCCTTGGGGATCCCGCTTCCGGTGTCCGCGATGGAAACGTTGAGCGCGTTGTTTTCTGCCCAGGTCCTGATGCGGATCTCCCCCTGCTTTTCGATGGCATGAGCGGCGTTGACCAGAATGTTCATGAACACCTGATTCAGCTGGCCGGGGTTGCACTTTATCAACGGAATATCGCCGTACTCCTTCTTCACCGTGGCCTTGTACTTCAGCTCGTTCCAGACAATGTTGATCGTGCTCTCGATGCCGGCGTTGACATCCGCCATTTTCTGCTCTGCCTCATCAACGCGCGAGAAACTTTTCAGGTCCTGGACGATTTTTTTGATCCGGTCGGCCCCGTCCAGGGACTCTTTCACCAGGTTCCGGAGATCGTCCATGATGAAGTCCACTTTCAACGCTTTCCGCTGCGATGCCAGGACTTCGGCGCGCACAGCGGGAAGGTCCGCCATGGCCTCCCCCTCGATCCGAATGAACTCCGTAAGTTTATCCGCATACTTCCGCAAGGTTTCCAGATTGCTCATGATGAATCCGGTGGGATTGTTGATCTCGTGGGCCACCCCCGCCGCAAGCTGGCCGATCGACGCCATTTTTTCCTGCTGAATCACCTGCGACTGCGCGGATTGCAGATCTCGATACGCGCCCTGGAGTTCCTTGTTCTTGTCATCGAGCATGTGCATCATGTTATTAAAGTGTTCCCCGATCGTGAGCATGGCGACCGACGTGGCCGATCCATACACCGGACAATTCGAGCAATTTCCGAACTTCTCCGCGAATTGTCCGCTGATCTTTCCGCCGCAAAAAGTGCCGGCGACCTGCCAGCAGCGCATCGATTCCTTAGCGTAACAGGGGCAGCTCGTCTTCCCGCACTTCATGACCTCCCAGCATTTCCGGAGCTGCGTATTAGGGTAGCGAATGCTCAGGTCCTTCGTGTCCATGACCCTCTGGATCAGGTGCGACAGCTGCTCAAGAGCATCTTTCAGCTCACCGCGCTCCTGATCGATCGAGCTGTTGGTGAGTTCGAGCGAACGGGTCAAATTCTTGATGTCCGTCGTGTCCCTGACGGTGATCACCTGGCCGGTTGATTGATGGAGCTTGCCGCCTTTAAAGGGATACGCATTGATGGTGAACCACCGGTCGATGATCGGCTTATGCACCTCCAGTTGACTGCAAGAGTTCTGATTGTTTTCAAGACGCCATCCGATAATCACTTCCTGCCAGTTTCTTCCGATCAATTCGGCGTAACCGCATTGTGCATATTGTTTTAATGCATTGTTGCATCGAATGATACGGTCATCCTCGCCGACGAACATCACGATATCGCTGATGCAGTCCATGGTGCCTTCCCATTCCTCCTTGGCATACTCGACCCGTTTGAACATTTCCGACAGCTCCGCATGACGAAGCTCGGACTCTTGATGCGCCTTGCGGATCTCATGTTCCATGAACTTGCGCTCGGTGACATTCCTGCTCACGTGGACGATCTGGGTGATCGAGCCTGCGTCATCGAACACCGGCGAGGCCGTGATCTCCACATACATCTCATTCCCGAGCGCGTCATGATGAAGATGCTCCACCGTAAAATGACGGCGTGTCGCCAGCACCTCTTTGATCGGGCAGGGGCAGTCCGGAGGTTCGCAAATCTCGTCATCACCGTGCAGGACCTCATAGCAGGTCCGCCCGATAATTTCATGCTCTTGCCTCCCCGTTTCCCGCACCAGCGTTGAATTGACGCTCATGATTCTGTAATTTCGCGTATCGACGATTGCCACGCCGTCCTTCATGCTGTCGAGCACGCTCTTGTGAAAACTGAAAAGCGATTCCATCTCTTTCCGCGCGGACTCGGACGTCGTCACGCTGGCGATCATGAGTTCGTTATTCTTTCTCAGGTTTTCGAACTCCCTCAGGCGCAAATGGTTCAACACCTTCATGGTGAGCTCCGGATAGTCGATCGGCTTGATCAGAAAATCGCTGGCCCCCGCGTCGAGGCAGCGCATTTTGGTCTCCCGATCACTGTTCGCGGTGAGTGAAATGACTGGTATGTGGCGCAGCGAGGGGTCTTCCTTGATCTGTTTACAGACCTCGATGCCGTCGATGCCCGGCATCATGACATCCAGCAGAATGATGTCCGGCCGCCAGGACCGGACTTTGTCGAGGGCGGTGATCCCGTCCAGGGCCCCTTCATGCGCGAACCCGTACTGTTCCAGCACCAGACGTATGGCGCTCAGGCTTCGTTCATCGTCATCAACGACAAGGACCCGCGAGAACCGGCCCGTATTGCTGATATTGTCGCTGCTTCCTTCGGTCATACGCGCCTGCTTTCTTGTGCCGTGGGATAAACCGCTTCATGTTCTTTCATTTTTTCGGTCCAGCACTTCCCGCACTTTTATCAATAAAGCCTGCGGCGACATCGGCTTGCTTATCATAACCGAGCCTTCTTCGATCAAGTCCTTCTCGCGAAGCATGTCCAGCGAATAGCCGCTTACAAAGAGCGCGGGGACCGCGGGTGTCACTTTCCGGATCTCTTCATAAGCCTCTCTGCCGCTCTTTTTCGGCATCATGATGTCGAACAGAAGCAGCTGGATCCTGTCCTTGTTTGCTTTGAATTTTTCCACCGCCTCTTCTCCGTTACTCGCCATGATCACCGTATAGCCCATTTGCTCAAGAACGACAACGCTGAGGCTTCGCAGGTTCGCGTCATCCTCGGCAAGCAGGATCGTTTCCGATCCGCCTTTTGGATAGGGAACTTCAATTTCCTTTCGCTCCTCAGCTGTTGCGGCTTTGTTCAGCGGAAAATAGATCCGGAACGTCGTGCCCTTATCCGGCTCACTGTACACGTTTATGAAACCGTCATTTTGTTTGAGAATGCCGTAGACCATGGCCAGTCCAAGCCCGGTCCCCTTTCCGACTTCCTTGGTCGTGAAGAACGGCTCGAATATCTTTTTTCTGGTTTCTTCGTTCATACCCGTACCCGTATCGGTCACGGAAGTCATGGCATACGTTCCCGGCTTTCCATAGCCATGGGCCGATACAAACCCTCTGTCCAACGCAACCCGCGATGTCTCGATGAGAAACGAACCACCGTGCGGCATTGCATCCCGCGCATTCGTTGCAAGGTTCATGAACACCTGCTCCAACTGGCCTGCATCGGCAAAAATCGATAATTCTTTGTCACCCAGGGTCATATGGACGGCAACATCCTCCCCGATGATCCGCACAAGAAACTTTTCCACCTTTTTAATAATATTATTCAGATCTACTGCCTTCCGGTCGGTGATCTGCTTTCGGCTGAAGGTTAAAAGACTCTGCGTGAGCGAGGCTGCGCGGTCGGCCGACTCAAGCATGTGTTCAATATTCATCCGGAGGGGATCATCTTTCTGCATTTTCATGAGGGTGATATGTCCGTAGCCGATAATAGCTGAGAGTATATTATTAAAGTCGTGGGCGATACCGCCGGCGAGCGTGCCGATGCCCTCCATTTTCTGGGCGTGGCGGAGCTGGCCCTCCAGCGCTCGTTTCTCCGTGATATCGTTGATGACCTCGATGATGGACGTTAACTCTCCGATCTTGTCTTTCATCGCGAATGTCTTGACCTCTACGAACCGCTGCTTGCCTTTTTCATCTGTATGCGTATGAACACTGACAGCCGACTCTCCTGTCTCGAAGGTGCGCTTGCACGCGCACTCCTGATCAAGCTCGTGGCACGGCCTGGCCGCATGATGTGATATTTCATAACAGGGTTTTCCGACAATATCCTCCAGCGGTTTGCCGGCCTGTTCGCAATATGCTCTGTTAGCGGTCAGAATTCCATATTCCCGGTCAACGACCACGAATGCCTCGTCAACACTGCTGAGAATGTTTTGCACGAACCGCTCGGACTTCTTCAGTTCCGCCTCAGCCAGCACTCGCTCCGTGATGATGGTGGCAACGCCGATCATCCCGATCACCTGGCCTTGCGCGTCATGATACGGAGTGAATTGATTGTCGAAATAGGTGCTTTTCAATTTTGTAATACCTGTCATCGTTTCACCGGCCATCACCCGTCGAATGACCTCCGATCCGGTGACGATTTCTCCGTTGTGCTGAGTTACCGGCAGTTTGGCAAACAGGTCCAGCGCGGACACGCCAACATTCTCGCCGGGCTTCAGCCCGACCTGTTCCAGTCCCTTTCCCTCCGAAAGCCTGAATACCCCGTTTTTATCAATGGCGAATATCGTGATCGGCGCATTATTCAACACGATGCGGAAGCGCTCATCGCTCTCATGGATTTTTCTGTCCGCCGCTTTTCGCTCGATTGCATACTGAATGGAACGCGTAAGAAGGTTCGTGTTCACCTGTCCCTTGATAAGATAATCCTGCGCGCCTTCCTTGACCGCCCTGATCCCGGTTTCCTCATCCGCCAGACCGGTAAGCACAATGATCGGCGCTTCAGGTTTGTTTTTACGTAAGGTGATCAGCGTGTCAATCCCCTTGCTGTCAGGCAGACCGAGGTCAAGCAGCACAAGATCAATGTCGCCATCTTCCAGCCGGATCAACGCAGTGGAGAGCCTCGCAACCGATTCAACGCTGAACGTAACCATCCCTGTTTTTGTCAACATCTCTCGAATCAGGTCCACGTCACCCGGGTTGTCTTCGACAAGGAGAATGTTCAGCAACATGTTCATCTCTTCTCTCCATTGGGCAGCACCACGATGCTCAGCCAGAACTCCTCGATGGACTGGACCACATGCAGAAACTGCTTCATGTCCAGTGGTTTTGTGATGTAACAGTTCGCATGCAGATTATAGGTCTTAAGCACGTCTTCCTCGGCCCGCGAGGTTGTCAGGATAACCACGGGAATGCGCTTGAGGCTTTCGTCCACCTTGATTTCCGCAAGCACCTGACGGCCGTCCTTTTTCGGCAGATTCAGGTCCAGAATAATGAGGTCCGGACGCGGCGCGTTAACGTGCTTCCCCGTCTTCCGGAGAAAATCCATGGCGGCAACGCCGTCCTGCACAACGTGCAAGGTATTGTGCAGCTTGCCCATCCCCAGCGCTTCACGCGCCAGGTCTATGTCACCCGGATTGTCCTCTACCAGAAGAATATCGATCGGCCGTACTGATGCGCTGGTATCCATACTGTGTTCCCTCCTTTGTTATTTTGGCAAAGTAAAATAGAACGTCGTCCCTTTCCCCGGCTCAGACGCGAACCATATCCGCCCCCCATGGCGTTCCACTATTTTTTTGCAGATCGCAAGGCCTATTCCGCTGCCGGGATATTCCTCCCGGGTATGCAAGCGCTGGAAAATGACGAACACCTTGTCCGCATACTGCGGCTCAATGCCGATGCCGTTGTCCTTTATCGAGAACAGCCATTCCCGGCCATCGTCCCTGGCGGACAGGTGAATGTACGGGTTCTCGATTCCGTGGAATTTCACGGCATTCCCTATCAGGTTCTGAAAGAGCTGCACCAGCTGGGAGGCATCCGCACGCACCGTGGGAAGTTCGTCATTGGTAATGATCGCCTTCGCCTCATCGATATTCATCTTCAGGTTATTTATCGCCTCTCCCAACACGGCGTGTGCATCAACAGGTTCCAGCGGCTTTCCCCGTGTTCCGATTCGGGAGTATGTCAAGAGATCATTGATCAGCATTTGCATGCGGACCGCGCCATCCACCGCATAGTGGATGAACTTATTTGCTTTGTCATCGAGCTTATCTTCGTATCGTTCGGCAAGAAGCTGCGTATAGCTCGCGACCATGCGAAGCGGCTCCTGCAGATCGTGCGATGCCACGTATGCGAACTGCTCCAGATCCTTGTTTGAGCGTTGAAGATCGGTCAGGGTGTCCCTGAGCTTGTCTTCAACACGCTTGCGCTCGCTTACATCGCGGGTTACCTTCGCAAATCCCCGCACCCGCCCATCCTTGGTATAAAGTGCGGTGATGACGACGTCAGCCCAAAACCGGGCTCCGTCCTTGCGTACCCGCCAGCCCTCACCCTCGAATCGCCCGTTCGCGATTGCCTCCTTTAATTCCTGCGTGGGCTTTCCCTGCTCAATGTATTCTTCAGGATAAAAACAGGAAAAATTCTTCCCAACAATCTCTTCTTCTTTATACCCCTTGATATGCTCCGCACCCGTGTTCCAACTCATCACCTTACCATCTGGATCCAGCATGATTATCGCGTAATCTCTAACTCCTTCTATTAATAACCGGAGCCGCTCGCGGCTCTCATTCAGCGCCTCGGTCGTCTCATATTTCATCCGGTAAAACTGCGTGAGCTGCTGCCGCCACACCAGCCCGACGGCAGCGCCCGCGCTCATAAGCAGGGTCATGACAAGAACGATGGTCGTCCAGAGCTTTTCCCGAAGCGGTCCGTATACCTCGGAGATGTCCATGCGGGAGACCAGAAACCATGGAGAGTTTGGGACGCTCCGCACATCGGCGATTACCGGAACGCCCCGGTAATCCCTGCCTTCCATGATCCCCTTCCTGCCCAAAACAGCCTGAACAGCAGGCAGTTCCGTTTGGTCCAGCGGTCTGCGCAGGTTGAGCGCCGTGTTCTTCTGGAACCTGAGCTCATTCAGGAAAACAGCTTCATTTCCTTCACGCCGAACGAGCAGGGTTTCGGCAGTTTCGCTTGACGTGGGCCAGCGGTTGATAAAAGGATAAAAATACTGCTCTGGGTCGATCCGGTACACCAGCGTGCCTATTGCCGCGCGGCTTTCATCACGTTCGTCGAGGATGGGGATCAGCACCGCCAGGTAGACACGATGGTCGAATTCGTTCCGGTAAAGATCGACAAAGGAGATCTGTTTTGTTCGCAGAGACTCAGCCGCCTGCCGCAACAACATATGCGAGATCGGCCGCCGTACTTCCGGCATCGCCATTCGCTCCCTGGTGCGATCATCAAGCAGGAATACCCGGTCGTATTGATACCCTTTCTGCACATGCCGCAGCCAGGTTCGAAGCCGGCCGGTTGTTTCGTTATCCTCCGGCTTTTGAAAATAGCGACGGACCAAATCCGAAAAATCTTGGTTCCCGTGGAAAAGCGCTGCATCACCGAACCGCTCTTTTCGCCAATTGACGATTTCGGCCGTCTTCAGTTCCGCGATCGCGGAAAGCTGATGGTCCACTTGCGCACGATGGCGCATTTCGTAATTATGGTAATAGAGGTACCCCGCAAACACAATGCCCGTTGCGAGAAGCACGAAAACCAGCAGGAACGAATAGGACGCACGCGAGGCGGGCTCTTCATTCGGACGGGACAACCAGGCATGCGGCGCCGCAAAAACAAGCAATGCGGTCCCCAGAGCCATGAACGCCAGACTGGTCAGCAGCGCCGGCGGGATAAAAGCGCTGTTGTACAACATCGGTGTGCCATAGAAATATGCCAGAACAAGCGCGGAACCGGTCGCAATAATGCAGCAGGCAAGCCACCACGCAATGTTGGCGGTTTGGCGCTTATGACGCGACCCTGCCAGCGACAGCAGATAGGACAGCGACGACAGCAGAAAGCAGACCGCGGAAACCGGCGACATATGCCCGACCTGCAACTCACCCGGTTTATTCACCACGTAATAACCTAGGTGTTCAGCTTCTATCCGGATATTGAACAGAGACAATATCAGCAGGATCACGGCGATCAGAGCTCCCGCAGCTTCGATGGACACTCCGGCCCAAGATACTGCGCGGCTCTCCCTGCGGGAGCGGATAAAGATTGCGACGGCATACAGCACGAACAACATCGCCGTGCTGGGAGCCACCGGGATCATGCCCGATCCCAGGCTCGCAAGAACAGGCAGATCCAGCGACCATCCGAGAAGCGCAACGATTCCAACGCCTGCGACAAACACTGCGCAGATGCGAACGAGAAGCAGCAGCCGAAACGGCTGCTGGACCGGAGGGGAAACGTCAGATGAGGTAGGAGCCATGTTTTCCCAAATGCCTCTTATCTCTGATCACAAAGATCATTTTACATCTTAAGCTATAACGTCCCGCTGGCGAGAACACCTCAGGCAGCACCCAGTTGTTTGAAATATATCATATATTGTGCTTTTTTAGTGGTTTACCGATGATAATTCTCCTTCATAGAAAAAGCCCTCTCATAGGTGCCTGAGAGGGCTTTTCGACTCCGCTGACAGGTATGTTGTTCAAGCGACTTTCGCGGTCGCCTTACCGTTTAACCTGTTCTTATTCAGGTACATGTTGCGGTCCGCCTCCTGGATGACTTCCATGAGATCGCTGCCTGCCTGAAACATGGCGCAGCCGACACTCACGCTCAGCTCGCAATCCGCGCCCCCGTGTTTTTCGTTCCACGCATTGATCTCGTTCTTTACGCGCGACATCAACGCGGCGCAATCCCCGGAATCCGTGCCCGGCGTCACGATCACGAATTCATCGCCGCCATACCGGACCAGAATATCAGAGGTCCTGATGCATTTGGAGAGAACGGCCGCGCATTCCTTAAGGATCCGGTCGCCCTGGAGATGCCCGAGCTGGTCATTAATTTGTTTGAAGTTGTCGATGTCCAGCATGACGATCGAAAAGGAATTTCCGTATCGCTTTGTCCGCTGGATTTCATTCATGATGATCTCGTTAAAGAAATTCCGGTTGCTGGCGCCGGTCAGCGCGTCCTTGGTGGCAAGGGTCATAAGCTTTTCCTGCGTTTCGCGCAGACTGTGCACGAGGGTGATCAGATGCTCGTAGATCTCGGTCACCGGGTCCTGGAACACCGCGGCTTGATACACCTCGCATTCCTTGCAGCTCTCGTATTTGACCGCGAAAACACCCTGCACCTTGCCGCCGCACATGGTCCCGGCGGTGAGCCAGCAACGAACTTCATCCTTTTTAAATGCCGGACAATCATGCTTTTCACAGTTCTTTTTTTCCCAGCACCGGACGGTTGCGTTTTTCATGGCGACCTCTGCCCACTCCTGCCATGATTCGTCAGGTTCTTTCAGCGACAGATCAATAAATGACCGGATGTCCTGCGCGATCACCTGCAATGACTGAATAAGAGGGTGGGCCTTGTCCATTTGGCTTCAAGCTCCTTAGTAATTGTGTACGCACTCTGAACCGAATGAACCGCAACAGGCGTCGGAATTTTAACCCATACGTCGCAATCCGTTATGCTATTATATCATTATTCAGTAGTTGTTGCGACATATGTAAACAATGCGCTGGGAGGTGGCTGTGGAAAATATATCGGACGATTTCCTGGTCGAAGAGCTGAAAAAACGACTTTCGGACAACAAAAAAGCTCTCGGAGACTTACGCGTGCTGACTAAAAAGCTGGAGACATTGAATGAAAAGCTCGCCGAGTCCGAGGCGGTAAAAGGAAATTTCCTGTCCAACATACGAAATGAGATCAACAACCCCCTAGCCTCGATCATGGGAATTTCTAAACAGCTTGCCGGGGGAACGGCAGACCTTGAAACCGCGAAACTCATGGCGCAAACGATTCACAATGAAGCCTTTGATCTGGACTTTCAATTGCGCAACATCTTCATCGCCGCCGAACTTGAGGCCGGCGAAGCCGACCTGAGCATATCCCGGGTGGATATCGACAGCCTTCTCCGCGGATTGTTCGACTCCTTCTCCCATCGCGCAGCGGAAAAACACGTTACCATGGAACTGGTATGGGACATCTTTAGAAAAACAGGCGAACCCGTGTTCTTTTCCACGGATGCGGGGAAACTTGAACTGATCCTTTCGAACCTGCTCGCAAATGCCATAGAATTTAACAAAGATGGCAAGGTAGTGAATGTTGAGATCAGCCGTGAGGAACAGGAGTTGACCGTCCGTATCGAGGACGAAGGCATCGGCATTCCCGCAGAGCAGCGCGATAACCTGTTCACCAGGTTCAGGCAGCTCGATTCGGGAATGCGGAAGGCGCACCGGGGCCATGGACTCGGCCTCAGTATCACTAAAGCGCTGGTGGAGATGCTGGACGGCAGGATATCGTTCGCAAGCTCCGCAACCGGCGGGTGTATTTTTACCATCTCGTTAAAGGAGTCTGTTGGCGGGTCGGAAACGGAAACAACGTCGGAAGAGGGAAACGAGTTATTATTTTAGTCTATACATGCAGATGTTGATCCGAAGTCGTTGAGATGAAACTAATGTTGATGGTCTCGTAAGAAGTCCCCACTGTTGTCATTGCGAGGAGCGGAGCGACGCGGCAATCTCGATTTATCAGACAGATACAAATAACGAGATTGCCTCGCTACGCTCGCAAAGACGGCTTTTTCGACTTCTTACGAATGCATCAATATTACGTGCACTTCTTTCTGGTCCCACTGCTCCACATAGTTCCTGAGTTGGTATCTATTAGTTTTATGTAATTATTATTTTGGAACGTTCATCATGCTTGAACAGCCTGACAACACACATTATCTTCTCCCCGGGAATCTTTTTGCAAATCGTGAACCGCATGTCGTTACTACGGTACTCGGCTCCTGCGTCTCGGTTTGCCTTTGGGACCCCATTACGAAGGTAGGGGGAATCAACCATTTCATGCTGCCGTTCTGGAACGGCGAAGGATTGGCTTCGCCGAAATACGGGAACATCGCGATCATTAAATTGATCGAAAAAATGCTGGAGCTCGGCTGTGAGAAGAGAAACCTGCGGGCAAAGATATTCGGCGGCGGCGAAATGTTCCGGGTGAGCAATGCGGTAATGAACATCGGCGAACGCAATATCCAGTTGGCGCTGGAGATACTGAAGGAAGAAAAAATACCCATCATTGCATCAGATGTTGCCGGGAAAACAGGCCGCAAGATCCTTTACGACACTGGTACAGGCGGCATCTCCATGAAACGTCTTGCCAAGATGATTGATGATGTGAAGATTTGAATGGGAACAGGTTGAAGCTTGTTAGACTGAAGGCTGACGGAAGTAAAAGCCGGGCGTGTAACCGATATGGAAAAGATTATCTTTTACCTTCAGCCTTCGGACTTCAGCCTCACCACCTGCATTTCCTTACCGATCCTCATTCATAACTGCCCCGGCAATCGCCGTTAACGGCAGCACCCGATCCACAGCGTTCAATTCGATCGCTTTCTTCGGCATGCCGAAAACCACGCAGGAATCCTCATCCTGGGCAATCGTGGTCGCCCCCGCTTCCTTCATTTCAAGCATACCTTTTGCGCCGTCGTCTCCCATGCCGGTCATAATGACACCGATGGAGTTCTTGCCTGCATACCGCGCAGCTGATCGGAAGAGCACGTCGACCGAGGGGCGATGGCGGCTCACCAGGGGGCCTTCCTTGATCTCCACGTAGTACCGGGCCCCGCTACGCTTCAGCAGCATATGGTGGTTTCCCGGCGCGATGAGCGCACGTCCGCGGATCACGGTATCGTTGTTTTCAGCTTCTTTCACGGATATGCTGCACAGGCTGTCCAGTCGCAAAGCGAACGCCTTGGTGAAATTCTCCGGCATGTGCTGCACAATAACGATACCGGGCGTATCCAGGGGGAAGGCCGTCAGAAAGTCTTTTAGCGCTTCGGTGCCGCCGGTGGAGGCGCCCACCACCACGACCTTTTCCGTGGTCCGGATCATGGCCTCCTCTCCGGCGCGGGACTTGGCCAGGATCGCATCCGCGGAAAGCTTTGGTGCGACCTCCCGGAGATGAGCTGATTGGCGTTTGACCTGGGCCGCTGCCGCGGCCTTGACCGCGTCGCACACCATGACCTTTGACTCTTCCAGGAATTGCTTTGTCCCCATGCGCGGTTTGGTGATGATGTCCACGGCGCCATATTCGAGCGCACGGAGTGCGGTCTCCGATCCGCTCTCGGCCAGGCTCGAGCAGATGACCACAGGAAGGGGATGCTGGCTCATGATCTTGCGGAGGAACGTGAGTCCGTCCATGCGCGGCATTTCCACATCCAGCGTTATGACGTCGGGTACTTCCACCCGCATACGGTCGGCAGCAATGAATGGGTCGGAGGCCGTGGCCATGACCTCGATCTCGGGATCGGACGAAAGGATACCTTCGAGCGTCTGGCGCACCACCGCTGAATCATCAACGATCAGCACTCTTATTTTCTTATTCGCCATACAAACCCCGTTCCTGTTCAGCGCATTCTGCCTGGATCCACACGTGAGTGCCGCGGAGGAAGAACCTGCGTGAAATGTCATTCCGGCTTGTCCGGAATCGTTTCTATTTATGTACTATAGCGCACGACGATTCCCGACAAGCGGGAATGACACTCTGTTGTGATTTCATCGACGGTTCCGGCTTATCTATTTCTTCACCCGACCTTCCGATGGACCGTCGAGGTCACCCGCTTGAGGGGAACATCAAGACCATGCACGGACTCGGAGTGGCCGAGGATCAGATACCCATTGGGCCTCAAGTGCCTGCAAAACCGCTGGATGAGCTGTTCTTGCGTAGCGCGGTCAAAATAGATGATAACATTCCGGCAAAAGATGACATCCAGCGGCTCAGGTATCGCGAACTGCTCATCCATCAGATTCATTTGTTCAAACCTGATCATTGTCCGCAGTTCCGGGACAATGCGCACAAGTTCCTTACGCGGATCTTTGCTCCGCAAGAGATACTTTTGTTTAAGCGAAAGCGGGACCGTTATCACCCGTTCTTCATCATAAATTCCGCGGCGCGCTTTATCGAGAATCTGATTGGAAAGGTCCGTAGCAAGAAGAGAGAACCGAAACCCCCGGTTATTTGATGCAAACTCCGACAACACCATGGCGAGGGTATACGGCTCTTCACCTGAGGAGCAGCCTGCGCTCCATGCCCGAAAAACAGCGCCGCGTTCATCGCCGGTGGTCTGCAGATATTCGGGGAGGATCGTTCCCATGACATATTCGAAATGCTGGGGCTCGCGAAAGAAGTCGGTCTTGTGCGTGGTCACCGCTTCGAGCATGTATACCAGTTCTTTTTCGCCGCCCTCGGTCTTGAACAGGTATTCGCAATATTCGTGATACGTCGCAACGCCGATGCTCCGAAGGCGTTTTTTCAGCCGCGCCTCAAGCATGACCTTTTTGCCCGGCGGCATTTTGATCCCGCTGTTCGCGCGAATAAACTCGCTGAGGCGTTCGAACTCGCGGTTGGACATCGATTTTTCGGTAAGGTCAAGTTGTTGATAGCGGGTGTCCATGGTTATTCGTTCGCCTGCCCTGTTCTCATTTACCGGCGCTTCATGGTCAAAACAACAGGAGCTGACCGGGCGGATACCCTGGCCAGCTCCCGGGTCTTTCTATTCTTCGGACCACTAAATTATGAAGCGGCTCCCGTCTGCGCTTCGGACTGCACGCCCTGCACCAGGGCAAGCTCATCCGTGGAAAAAACCTTGTCGATGTCGAGGATGATGATGAAATGTTCGTCCTTTTTCCCCATACCCTTGATGAACTCAGTCCGCAGCCTGGTGCCGATCTTCGGCGCTGCTTCGATCTGATTGGGCTCAAGGTCCATCACTTCCTGCACCGAGTCGGCCAGCGCGCCGAGGACCGTGATCTCGTCATCCACCTTCACCTCAACAATGATGATGCAGGTGTTCACTGTCTTGTCGGTCTTCGTCATCCCGAACTTCAGCTTCATGTCCACCACCGGCACCACGCTTCCCCGGAGATTGATCACCCCGCGCATGAACTCGGGTGTGCGCGGCACTTTGGTAACAGCGGTAAAGTCGAGCACCTCGCGTACTTTCGAGATGTCGACGGCAAAGATCTCGTCATCGAGCTTGAATGTCAGATACTGCGTCGTAACGGTAATTCCCGCAACACTCATGTTTTCCTCCTTGAGGACAATTTTTAATGCTTAATGTTTAATTGTAAATTGCGGTATTTTATCATCGTCTTTTACCACAATTCATCATTCACTATTCATCATTAAACAGTGCTGTCTTGCTTAATGCTGAATTGTGATGTTTTGACAATTGCCGTCAGTAATCGTATAAGCTCATCGCAGTCATTCAGAAGAGATTTAGCAGCAACTTTATCACTGCAATCTGAATCAATAAGAAGCCGCATCCAATAGTGGGTTTCACGAGCCTCTTTAGATGCAATTGACATTTTTGCAATGAAATCTTTCTTTGATTGCCCTGCATTGGCCTCTTCAACATTTGCACCAATACTTGTTCCTGAGCGAATAAGCTGACCAGCTATATGATACTCCTTGTTCTCCCGCAACTGTTTGCACAGTTTTATTATCTCTAGTGCAAATTGATAACTTTTATCCTTTATCTGATTCTGCTTCATTGCCATTCCAATTAAAGCAATTGTTAGCGCTTAATGTTGAGTGCTTAATTGAGGCATTTTATAAAGCCTTTCTCCGCAATTAAGCATTCATAATTCACAATTAAACATTGCCCTTCTAAAACTTTTCAAACTCCCGGTCATCCGCATCCGATTTCCCTCGCGCGCCTTCCGAGTCCATTTTCAGATCAACGCCGCCGGCCTTGCCCTTTGTCGCCTTTGTTGTCGTGTGCGCGATCTGGAGCTTGTGATCGGTTATCGGTTTTCTTGCTGTCGCAACGCGCCGCATGGTCTGATTGCCGGATTCTTCAACTTTGAAGAACGATATCGTGCTCTGGAGCTGGTCCGCCTGCGATGAAAGCTCTTCCGCGGTAGACGCCATTTCTTCTGCGGCTCCGGCGTTCTGCTGGATCACCTGATTGAGCTGCTGAATGGCAACGCTGATCTGGTCCGCACCCGAGGTCTGCTCCTTGCTTGCTGCGCTGATCTCCTGCACCAGGTCCGCTGTCTTCTGGATATCCGGCACAAGCTTCGCCAGCATCTGACCTGCCTGCTCCGCGACTTCCACGCTGGATTTCGATAGTTTGCTGATCTCCGCCGCGGCTGTCTGACTCCGCTCGGCGAGCTTTCTCACTTCGGATGCGACAACCGCGAAGCCCTTGCCGTGTTCGCCTGCGCGGGCCGCTTCAATCGCCGCGTTCAAAGCGAGAAGATTGGTCTGGCGCGCGATCTCTTCGATAATCGAGATCTTACCCGCGATCTCTTTCATGGCGCCAACGGTCTGTGAAACCGATGTTCCGCTTTCCGTTGCATCGCCCGCCGATTTACGCGCGATCTTCTCGGTCTGTTGTGCATTGTCAGAATTCTGCTTGATCGTTGCAGTCATCTCTTCCATGGATGAGGAAGCTTCTTCGACTGACGCAGCCTGCTCGGTCGTGCCCTGGGACAGCTGCTGGGCGCCCGAGGAAAGCTCCTGGCTGCCTGAAGCCACATTGTCCGAGGCGCCCTTCACGTCGGCAACCACTGACTTGAGCTTGTCCACCATATTCTTCATTGCCGAAAGCAGCATCCCTGTTTCATCCGCGGACTTTACTTCAATATTAATCCGGAGGTCGCCATTTGCAAGTTTGTTCGATACTGAGACAGCTTCGTTCAGCGGCCTAACGATTCCCCGCGTAAGGAAGAGAGCTGCAATTATGGCTAAAAGAATCGCTGCTGCGCCTATACCGAACATAAAGTTACGAGAACTTTGGAAAGTGGCAACCGCCTCTTCATAGCGAATCTTGTTCCGCTCCATATTGTGGTCCAGCAGTGCATCGAGTTGTGCCTGCAAAGCCCTCTCTGCGGGACCGCCTTCCTTACTCAACAGATGATATGCATCCTTGTCTTTGCTTGCCAGAGCAAGAGGTATGATCTTGTCATTTATTCCGCGGGATAATGCTATTGCTTCCTTAATCTTGGCGATGAGCTCCATGGCCTTTGTGTCGGTCTTGGTGGTCATTTCCTCAGCTTTTTTAAAGCTATCATTATATGCTTCGCGAAATTTGACGATACGCGCATTGTATTCCTGCATTTTCTCATGTTCATCAGTCAAGATCATATTTCGAATATTGACATTAATGTTCATAAGGTCCTTGCTCGCATCGTTCAGATGGTCCATCCTCGTCACGTTGACCTTTACGATCCGTTCCAGGTCATCGTCAATACTGGTCATTCCACTGACCCCGATCCAGATCAAAACACACATAAGCAACACCAGTAATCCAAATCCCAAACCCAACCGCATACCGATCTTCATATTCTTTAACATTACAAAACCCTCCTTGTTGAATTTATCAAATAATTATTTTGTCAGCTAATATTGTCGGCACATCTCAGGACACGGCAAGCTCTTCCTGCTCCACAATCTGTATCAATTTGGGGATGTCCAGAATAAGCGCAACAGTCCCATCGCCGAGAATGGTCGCGCCGGACACTCCTTCCACGTTCGCATAAAACTTGCCGAGCGATTTCAAAACAGTCTGGTGTTGTCCGACAATGCCGTCCACCACAAAACCGACGCGTCGTCCATCTGCACCGATGATCACGATCTGTTCTATGTCAGGTTGTTCGTCTCCCACGTTGAACTGTTCTCGCAGACGTATATATGGGACGATCTGTCCGCGCACATGCGCCATATGCCGTCCACGGGACTGCACTGCGTCGGCACGGGTCAGCTCCACGCATTCCTCAACCATGGAAAGCGGGAAGATAAAATGCTCCATCCCTATCTTGGTGAGAAAACCATCAATGATCGCCAGGGTAAGCGGCAGTCTGAGCGTGATCGTGGTGCCTTCGCCTTTCCTGCTATTGATCTCGATCGAACCGCGCAAAGCATCAATGGCTTTTTTCACCACATCCATGCCCACCCCGCGGCCGGAAACGCTGGTCACTTTCTTGGCTGTTGAGAATCCGGGCGCGAGTACCAGCGCAAAGGTCTCTTTCTCCGTAATGCTGGCATCGGCAATTATTAGCCCCTTTTCTATTGCCTTGGCCCTGATCGCATCCTTGTCCAGCCCTGCGCCGTCGTCCCGGATCTGGATCAGAACATTGGCGCCGGAATGCAATGCGGAAAGATGTATCGTCCCCTGCCGAGGCTTTCCTGCTGCTTCGCGGACATCCGGCTGCTCGATCCCATGGTCGATGCTATTTCGAATAATATGAACGAGCGGGTCGCCCAGACGTTCGATAACAGTCTTGTCCAGTTCAGTTTCCGCGCCCTCAGTGGTCAGTGTAATATCTTTGCCGAGCTCGGCAGAAAGATCGCGAACCAGGCGCTCGAACTTGCTGAACGTGGTCCCGATCGGCAGCATGCGGATACTCATGGTATTGTCGCGGAGCTCTGCGGTCAAACGCTCCACTTCCTCGGCAATGGAAAGCAGCTCGGGCATGTTCTTGGCTACCGCTGTCTGGCTGAGCCGGGCCTGGACCGTCACAAGCTCGCCTACAAGGTTCACCAGCTGGTCGAGCTTGCCGGTCGCCACACGGATGCTCGCGTTCTGCTCGATGCCCTGCCGCTTCTCGCGGATCTCCCGGACATGCTGCTGCTCCGCAAGCGCGGACTGAAGCTTATCGCCGTTGACCGCACCGGTCTCCACCAGCAGTTCGCCGACGAGTTTCTTTGTGTGCAGCACTTTTTGCAGATCTTCGTTCGAAAGATCGCCGCGTTCCAGAAGGATATCGCCGACCCGTTTATATGATGCTTCATCCTCCAGATGCCCTTCTTCGTCAATGACATCGATGCTCAATTCACTTTCGTCCTTGACAAAGATGAAGACGTCCTCAATGGCGTTCTTTCCTTTATCTGTGGTCAGGATCACGTCCCAGTAGGTATAGCATGCCTCGGGATTATAATCTTCAAGGAAAGGGACCGCTTCGGTCTGTGCCACGATCTTGCACGGACCAAGCTCGCGCAGTTCATTCAACAGCATGATGGGGTTTGTACCACGGGTGAACACACCGTATTCGGGACGGAAGCGGATCCGGTAGGTAACGCTCCTTCCAACACCCTCTTTGGAGATCACGGTTTTCTTTGCCGTCGGAGCTGCTGGCGCGACTTGTTCGCCCGTATCGACAATGAGTTTTTTCAGCGCAGCGGTGATCTTTTCCGTCTGAGCATCATCAACGGTCTCTCCCTTATAGCAGCGGTCGAGCATGGCCTTTATCTGGTCCCGGGACTTAAGCGTCAAATTGATGATTTCATGGTTTGCAACAAGCTTTCCTTTTCGTACCAGGTCAAAAGCAGTTTCAAGATCATGGGTAAATGCCGAAACATCGTTCAGGCCGCACGTGCCTCCTGAACCTTTGATCGTATGCATGGCGCGAAACACCCTGCCGACAAGCTCTTCATCTCCGGGTGTTTTCTCCAGTTCCAGGAGCGCAGCTTCAAGCTCGGCAAGAAGCTCATACGCCTCTTCCCTGAAGGTCTCTTTGAGCTTTGCTGTGAAGTCGCTATCTTGCGTGTTCGTCTGGTCCATTGTCTCATCCTCCCACGACCGGCATCCAAAGACAGTTTTTGCCGCAGTCCAAAGAACATCCCATGGAACGCGAAAAGCCCGCTGCCTCCACGATCGACAGAAAAACCTCGGGCCGGTCGGTGCCGGCCATTAAAAATCGTTTATTCAATCTCGTCGCAGACCGGTGCGCCGAGCACAGCAGCTGAAGGCAGGTAAGATCAACATCGCTTACATCGCCAAAGTTCACGGTCACCTCGTCGGCTTCCACGATCGCCCTGGTGAAGGCATTCTTGATTTCTCCGGCTGATCGAATGGTCAGGTCGCCTTGCAGCGTCACTTCACTTTTGTCAGCGGACTTTTTCGTAATAGTGATCCCCATAGCGTTCGCGGCCTTTCTAAAATAGAATGTGGTGATACGGGATTCGACCCCATGGTCCAGGGGTCAGGGAAGGACCTTTTTGACTACGGCGAGGAGCTGTTCTGGTTTGAATGGCTTGACGATCCAGCCGGTGGCGCCGGCGCTCTTGCCTTCCTGTTTTTTATCTTCCTGCGATTCCGTGGTCAGCATGACGACCGGTATGAACTTATAGTTGGGATTGGCGCGGACCTGGCGGATCAACCCTATGCCATCGAGGTTTGGCATGTTCAGGTCGGTGATCAACATGTGGATCGGGGCACCGTTCATCTTTGCGAGCGCGTCTTTGCCGTCTATTGCTTCAACCACATCATAGCCTGCGCCTTTCAGCGTAAAACTCACCATCTGCCGAATGCTTGCGGAATCATCTGCTGTCATTATTACCTTGCCCATCTGCTCCTCCTTCACCTTCGTCCGCTTACATTCGTTGTCCGATTACTATATCAAAAAAGTTCCACGTTTGTGCCCAGGTCCTGAGTTTCTTTTTTTCTTCTGGCCGGGATGCTGATCGTCTTTTTGACGGGAGACTGCGTTCCAGCCGCGCCGCCCACCACGGCATTATGAACATCCCGCTCGCTTTTCATGGTATACATTTTTGCCAGATTGTTCAGGTCAGCAGCCGCTGCCTGTACATTAACCCCACCCTCGGCGTCGGGCACGGTCGCTTCAAGCTGTTTCAATGCCGTGTGCAGATCAGCGGTGATGCTGTCAATGCCTTTTCGGATAATATCGTCAAACCGTATGCCGGCGACCAGGCGTTCAATGTCCGTTCTCAGGCCTTTTGCCAGCGTTCCTATCGTTGACATGGATTGTATCATTATTTTGTCCGCGGCGATGAGCTCCGGAGCTGTGGCGCGGGCCCGCTCGCCGACCGTTTCCGCATCCGCAAGCTGGGCATACAGTTTCTCCGAGATCGATCGCCTGAACTCCTCGGACCGCGTAAGAATATCGTTGATTTTCTCCGCTCCTTTGTTGATCTCGTTCTTTGCCTGCTGGGACAATGTCCGGATCTTATCCGCCAGCACGGCCAGGGCCCTGCCCTGCTCGCCGGTGCGTCCGACCTTGATGAGCGCATTGGTCGCAAGAAGACTGATGCTGTCGCTGATCGCCACGATGTTCGCGACATGCTCAGACATGGTATTGATGCGGGTGCTGGCCAGGGACACGGAATCCAGCATGTTCGTCGTCATGGCTTTGCACTGCGCGTTCAGGCTCAGCAGGGCTTCCAGCTCCGTCATGATCCGTTCCACTTTCAGGGACCCCGACTCCTCTTCTTCAAGAATCATACTCGTATCTTCAGCCTGGGCATCCGAGAGATCGGAGATTTGCGTCAAATGCGCGGATATCCCGCCTGCCGCTGACGCTGTCTCAACTGCAACGCTTTCCATCTGCGAGATCTGTATCAGGACGACGTCACTGATCCATTTTTTGAGCGCCGCCCGGTCGCCGACCGTTGCCTCGGCCATCCCTTCCAGCCGTTCAGCGGCATCAACCAGTGTCTTTGCAACGTGCTCCATCTTCTGGCGGCAAATATCATGGAACTGCAGCGAGGTGACGATCTCGTTGACCTCACTGATGATCTGTGAGGCCCTGCCGTCAATTCGCTTGCAGGCCCAGGTGGACCGTGTTTTCATGTCCTGCATCTCGTTGATGATCGTGCGCACCTGGGCATCCGCCGCTGCGGCTTCTTTCTTGAACGTTTCCAGCTGCGCTGCAAGCTTCGCGCTGATGTCATGTATCACAAGCCTGAAATCATTGGCCGATGAAGCGATCGCTTTTGTGCTCACTTCTATCTGTTGCGCCAGATCATCGACCACCGTCGTCATGCTGTTAAAATCCGCGCCGTCCATGCGCGCCGTCTCTATCCTGATCAATACGCCGATCACGGTTATGGACCGGGAAAGGCTGTCCAGGTACGTTCTCAGGCTCGAGATGTTGTCGAGGCTGGCTGCAAGTGCCTTCATTTCCGAGATTCCGTCGGGTATGGCCAATGCGCACGCGCCCGTGCTTGCAAACGCACTGGAGAACAAGGCCTCGACTTTATCGACATTAAAACCGTCGCCGCTGTCGTCCTGGTTTATGAGAGAGGCCGCAGTGGAAGAGATCCCCGCGCAATCCTCGGAGATCGCATTAAGATTCTGTCCGATGACAAGGAATTCATCTTCCGTGGTCTTCGAGATGGTGTTCATGTCTTCTGCTGAACGGGTGAAGCTCTTCTGCCAGGACCGACAATGAGCCTGAAGCGAGGGATCAACGGATGAAGGCGCGGCCGCGGGCTGGACCTCCACTGTTGTTGCAGGGTTTTTTTTGGATGAAAACAATGATATGAATCTGTTCAATAAGCGCATGGTAGATTAAAGCTCACCCTTCTTCACTTTTATGTAGAATTGACATTCCTTGCAGTTTTTCAGCTTCTGAGCATGATCACCCTGCACGATTCCGCCGCAAAGCGTTCCCGCCACCAACCAGCAGGACCGGCCAACCGATTGAACGACCGCAGGACACTTTTTATCCTTTTCGTGACCACATTTCATGAATTCCCAACATTGGACTTTTGCCATGATGCCCCCCGCTCTACGGCTTTTTCATCGGACTGACCGCCTATTATCTTTTAATAACATGGAGTTAGCGCTGTTATTCGCCCTGGTTATGCCCGTTCAGGTCTAAATATGATTCATATTGTATCATAAGATTCTGAGCAACCCGATGATTTCTGCTTCTCTTTGCATAAAATATTTTGCAATGGCCTCCGCATCCCACGGATGAGGGTGGATTTCAGCGCCATATCTGATCCCATTGTCGGTTTCTTTTGTATATCGGATGATCCCTGGCGTAACTATAATTGCCTGGGGTTCGGGCAGCATGATGGTAAACCCGTATGCATTATTGAGGGCAAGCTCGCGGGAACACAAAAAACCGATGCCGCGCGAGCTAATGTCCACAACCTCGAGATTTTTTGTTGGTTCATTCGGTACAAGGATATATAGACCGATCGGTTTTTTCCGGTTCGGCTGAATGCGGAGCTCCTTGGTGGGAAATAATTTGTCCGGGACGTTAAAACGTATGCCCTTGTCCCCTGTTTCTTCCACCTTCGCGATCGCATAAAGATCACGTTGACGATAGGTAAAGAAGACTTTGATCTCCAGCCCCTTTTTCAGTCCCTTCAAAAGCAGCGACTGCCGGAAGCGGTCAAGTCCCATGGTCCCGTTCGTAATGTCCTTGATATGACAGATGCCCCGTGCCGTAACGGAGTTCCCCAGTTCGAGGATGTTGAATGCGACGATGACCGGCAGGGCTTTCGACTGGATATGATTAAGAATGGCCTGGATGGTCGGCGGGTCGGCAATGGGCTGGGACGCGGCAATATGCTCCGGCAGCTTATCCATGATGATGTCCGCGGCCGGAGAGCATGCGTGCTGCACAAGGAGCTTGAGATAGAAGTGAATGCTGTTCTTTACCTGCGCAAGACCCAATTTCTTAAGATCCAGAAGGATCGCGTTGTATCGGAGAATGTCGTGATCAAGAATGGTGGATTCTGATGAGATGAGGAAGATCGGCCCGGAGATGCCTTCTTCTTTTGCCCTTATGAGGAACGGCAGATACTGCTCGTCAAACGCAATGACTGCGATATCGCCCGGCGCCGCGCCACTCAGGTAAGCTTGCTTGACCTCGTCCATCGGCAATATTTTGAGCGGTACGTCTGTTGCCGAAAGCAGGTCCTTGAACTGTGGCGTGGTCCATATCTGCATAGTTCATTTTAGCATATTTCCGCGCACCCTCGGAGCAGCCCGAAAGCGTTTGGTTGTTTGTGCAATTTGCACTGCGGAACTCTGGATCAGCGTTATCCCTCGTCTTCTGGTCGTATGATGTCAAATGCAAATCTAAAACATTAGCGGTTCGGCGCGTTTGGGAAACACGCCCTGCGACTTCAATACAAATCGTAGGGACCGTTCCCCGAACGGTCCACACTATTTCATTATGTTTCCATAATTACCTTGTTGCAGTACTAGCGAATAATCTGCAACTTGTTGTATGCCCTAAAAATACCCTGGTCAGGGTATTGCCAATACCTGAATGTTTATGTCATTGTCTCGCTCACAGCATACAAGATATCAGCGCAAAAAAGGAGGCGGGCATTCATGACCTAATTTTAAAGTAGACGTATGGGGGAATTAAGGATATACGCGATGTAGTAGCTGGAGTTAAATCTGTTTTAATGGGGGGTAGTTATGCGTAAAGTGAGTCTTATAGCATGCATTGTATTAGCAGTATCGCTTTTTAGTGGAACGTCTTTTGCGGCTTATCTTGTTGATGGACCGGGTACAGTAAAAACCACGAACATTCTGGACGGGGCAGTAACAACAAGTAAGTTGGCGAGTAATGCGGTGACTACAGCCAAGCTCGCGGACAACGCTGTTACGACAACGAAGATTCTGGACAGCGCCGTAACATCAACTAAAATTGCAAATGGAGCTATAACTGATGTAAAGATATCCGGCCTGATTTCCGCTTCCAAAATATCCTCGGCGGGCTTGAATGCGGATACCGTGGATGGTAAACATGCATCTGATCTTGCAAACGCGGTTCATACGCATGCACAGGCCGATGTGACAGGGCTGCAGGCAGCTCTTGCAGGGAAGTCTGACGTAACACATAACCATGATACTCTGTACCAGCAGAAGTATGGCAAAGTTGCAGTGGTGGCGCAGACAGGTGGGGATTATGCCGACCCGATAACAGCGATGAATAACAGTATGGCATGGTGTGGAACTGCGTCTGCCACGAATCCTTGTCTTCTGAAAATCATGCCAGGTGTGTACCCTCTTTCCGATGTATTGAATGCAAAAAGTTATATTGATATTGAAGGAAGCGGGAAAATGGTGACAAAACTACTTGGAATGACTTCTTATTACTTTGTCACAAACAGTGAATTGCGAGATCTTTCGATCGAAGGTTCTTATATTCAAATTCAATGCTGGAGCAGCACCGCGACATTCTCTAACATTAATGTCACGTTGACATCTCCAAGTTCCGTTCAAGCCGCAAGCATCGATATTACAAACGGTGGGCAATCCACTTTTAAGAATATCAATATATTATTAAATGCTCCTGGCGTACCATACGGAGTTCGGATTCTGCGAAATGGTGCAGATGTCCCAACTTTAAACGACGTAACAATCACTGCCTTGAATAATTCATATCCTTATGGCTTAGGCTATGGCATTGTCGCGATTTCATCAGACGTAAGGATAAGCAATCTGCGAGTTAACTCTAATGGCGGTCTACGCTATTCGATAATTTCTCAGCAAGAAGCTGGTGGCTTACAATCAAACATTACAATCCATAACGGCTATTTTCTTGACCCAATTACAACGGACGGCAGTTCAACTATTTCGGCAGTAGGGCTCCAAAGTCCCTATCAGGGCGATGGCGTCGCATTCAAATGTGTAAATTGTTACGATCTTAATTTCCATTCTTATCCGAATCAGTAAGTAGCTGCGCGAGGAGGCAGCTTTTGCCTCCTCGCATAATATTCGCGATTATTTTCATAAACCGCATTTAACTTTGAGCGCGCTGATGTGAATGCCGGTTTTATTTCTAACGCGATTTTGTAATGTTCGACCGCCTCATCGAGTGAGCCCTTTCTTTCCAACGCAACACCGATATTATAGTGTGCATCAGCATAATTAGGATTTAAACTGATGGCCTTTTGGTAATAAGAAATTGCAGTGTCAGACACCCCTTTATTATCGAAAGCGTTGCCCAAATCATTGAGTACGCTAGCGGAATTCGGATCAATCCTCAGTGCTATCAAATACTCATCTATTGCGGCTTCAAATAGGCCAAGCGAAGCATATATCAATCCGATACCGATCCTAGAATTTACAAGATCATCATCTGAACACCATGCAGTCGATGTTATCACTGTTTGAAAGTGTTTTAATGCTTTATCAGTTATACCCTCCTTTTGATACTCGCGACCTAAAATGTAGTGTATTCTACACTTATAATACGATTTACTCATGGCATCTTCCCATAACAGCACCTCGTTCCGCCATACACTATTTCTAATGTAAGATGTCATTACGTTAGCGAATAATATTATTAATATCGATATTATCAGAATGTTTCGTCGCATCATAACTCGCCTAAAGTGTGGCACGATAAAGCGCAATGAAATGACCCCACGGTCCATTTGCTAAATTGGATTATACCTTGTGTTGCAATTGGATGGTACATTATTTTTGAATTATATCAGCTGAAACACATGTAAAGAGGAAGTGGTTGGAGCGCAGCAGGTAGTAGCTCAGATGAAAAGGGGGTTTTGGGGACGTTGCTTCTAAACGATACTTAATTGCCTACGTCTTTTCCACCCGCTCGATTACGCGCGTGATCCGTCAAACCGCTATTGCTTCCACAAGCTTCCAGTCGTTAGATTTGTGAGCGGCTTCCCAAAGATCATAATTGCGCTGGAGGTTGAGCCACAGCTCCGGGGTTGTTTTAAAAGCCATGGAGAGGCGAAGTGCCATGTCAGGGGTTACGTCGCCGCGCTCGTTCACAATTTTCGACAGGGTTTTTCGGGACACACCGATAGTCACTGCAAGCATGGAAACCGTCAGGGACAACGGTTCCATATACTGTCGCTTCAAAATGCCGCCTGGATGAGTAGGCATTCTCTTCCTCGTTCTCATTTTTTCACCTCTTTCATGATATTGAAGAGCTGGGAATTGACGCCGTTCAATTGCCGCATGCCATCCTATTTTCTAATCTGAAACGTCGTCATGCTTTTGGTCATGGCTGCGGCCCGCTGGGGATTCATCTGCGCGATGATGGCCCCGGCCTTCTTGCTTTTCATTCTGACCATGATCTTGAGCGCCGTAGTACGGTCAAGGGCGGCAAGCCTTTGGGCCGCTTCCTCCGCAGTCATCACCTCGTAGGCTTTGACCACGTTTTCGAGCTGATCGCCCCGGATGGTCTCCACTTTCTGGAGCAGGGCATCTATCTGGGCGAGCAGCTTTGCATACTTTTCAATTTTCCCGTCAACATCCTTGCGGATCACCGCAAGCCGCTGCTCTTCCTGCTTCAGCGTGGCTTCCTTCGCCTGGAGTTCCAGCCGCTTTGCTTCAACAAGCTTGATCATGTCATCCTGAGCAAAGGCAAGAGGGAACAGAGCAAGGCTGCAGACCAATGCAAGGCTACAGAACAGGAATATATTCCTTCTGCTCCCCCGCACGCGCGCCCAACCACACCGTTTCCCGGCCACTGCCATTTTCATTCTTTAACCTTTCTCGTCAGAAAATTGCTGTCCGCTTCTTTTTGCTCGCTCCGGTCCGCTTCCTTGACCTCGGCCTTCACGATCTTGTTATGGAGAATCTCGACCAGACGCTGTTCTTTGTATGCTTCCACCATGGCTTTTTGCTTTTCCGCGAGTTCCGCCTGCCACTGTGCGATGACCATTTTCTGCTGCTTCATCTGCCGGGTAAGCTGCTCCAGATATGCGTAAAAAAGGTTCAGTTCCCGGACCGGCATCGTGCCCTTCTGCTGGCAGGCGGTGAGCTCCGCGCAATTTCCCGCATAGGTCTGCTCCAGCGCCGCAAGCTTCTGTTGTTCGCTGTTCAGTTTTTCGCGGATCTTCAGCACTTCGGCCTCAAGCTGCTCTTTGGTGAAGCCCTTCAGCTCCAGCACCTTGGATACGGTCTTTCTCCGCGTCATGCTTTGCCTTCAGCGCCTTCAAACAGGAAGGAAAGGCCCTGGAGGCTGTCTCCCATATCGCGTTGTTCATTCATTCCCTGCCGGAGATAGGCCCTGAGCTTATCGATCATTTTGATGGCATAGTCGACCCTGGCATTGGAGCCTTCCTTGTAAGCGCCGAGATTGATCATGTCCTCCACTTTTTTGTAGGCAGCCATGGTCTCCATGAATTTCGCGGCCAATTCCTTGTGCCGCGGGTCAACGATATCGGGCATCACCCTGCTGATGCTCTGCAGCACATCGATCGCCGGATACTGACTTTCCATGGCCAGGTCCCGCGAAAGGACGATATGCCCGTCAAGAATGGCACGTGCGGAATCCGCGACCGGATCTGAAAGGTCATCTCCCTCCACGAGCACGGTATAAATGCCGCTGATGCTCCCCTTGCCCTCGGAGGTCCCGACCCGCTCGAGCAGCTTGGGCAGAAGCGCGAACACCGACGGGGTATATCCCTTGGCCGTGGGCGGTTCCCCGGTTGCCAGGCCGATCTCCCGCTGCGCCATGGCCACGCGCGTGAGCGAATCCATGAACAGCAGCACATCCTTGCCCTGGTCGCGAAAATACTCGGCTATGGCCGTGGCGACCAAGGCGCCCCGTACCTTGGCGAGCGGCGGCTGCTCTGACGTTGATACGACGACCACGGACTTCTTGAGCCCCTCGGGACCGAGGTCCCGCTCGATGAACTCCCGCACCTCTCGTCCGCGCTCGCCGATCAGCGCGATCACATTGACCGATGCCCCGGTATACCGGGCCATCATGCCGAGCAGAACGCTTTTTCCCACACCCGAGCCCGCCATAATGCCGATGCGCTGCCCCTTGCCGCAGGTAAGCAGACCGTTGATGGCCCGGATCCCGAGGTCGATGGGCTCCGAGATCCTTTTTCTTTTCAGCGGGTGGGGCGTTGCGGAATACAGGGGATACTCGATGCCTGCGATATGTCCCTTCCCGTCAATGGGCTCGCCTTTATCGTTGATGACCCGGCCCACCAGGGCCGGAGAGACCACAACGGCCACCTTTTTTCCGATCGGGAGGACCCGGCTCCCGGCCTTGACGCCCGAGAGATCGCCTACTGCCATGAGCAGGATCTTTCCGTCGCGGAATCCCACGACTTCCGCTTCGATCGCCAGATCATCGGAAACAATCTGGCACGATTCCCCGATGCTCGCCTTCACGCCGGTCGCCTTGATAATGATCCCGGTTATTTCGGTCACCAGGCCGTAAACTTTCATGGGGTCCGTTTTTTCGACTGCCCGGATATAGGGGGCGAGATCAATTGCTGCCATACCGGTCCCTCATGTCTTTTATAAGATTTCTGAGCTGCTCGTCCAGGTCGGTCACGACCTCTTCCACCGGTCCGATGACCACGGAACCGAATTTCGAAACTGACGGGTCCACATCAAAAGCGATATCAGGATGACAGGAGAGCAGATCTGGCTTGTGCTTCATGAAAAGGTCATAGAGAGAAGGGTTGATCTTGATGGTCACCTGGCCGGTCCGCTCCAGTTTCGTAAGCGCTTCTTTTGCCAGCTGAACAATTATCTCGGGTTTCGTGGCCACTTCCTGCATTAAAATCTTGCGCGCCATGCCGACGGCAAGCTCGACGCACTGCGTCTCGGCCTCTTTTGCCATAGTCGCTTTCAGCGTGGTCAGCTCCGTGAGCAAAGCATCCACTTTGTCGATCAGGACCTTCGCCTTCTGCTGTCCCATTTCAAAGCCGGCGGCTTCACCCGCGGCGAACCCGTGCTCATACGCTTCCCGTTCCACATGGTCCGCGCTCCGCCCGATCAAGTGGCCCGCCTTGAGCATCGGCATGTCGAACCTCGCAAGGCCCGCATTCTGCCCGATCCGTTTCTTAGACAACAAGCTCCTCACCGCCCCTTCCCGCAAGAACAAGTTTGCCTTCGCTTTCCAGCTTCCGGGCTACCTTTACGATGTTCTGCTGTGCCTTCTCCACATCGGACAGTTTTACCGGGCCCCGCGTCTGCATATCCTCTTTGAGGATCGTCGCCGCGCGCTGGGACATGTTTCTGAAGATCTTTTCCCTGAGCGCTTCCGAGGCCGTCTTGAGCGCCAGGCCGAGCTCCTCGGTGCCGGCTTCCTTCAGGATCATCTGGATGCCCCGATCGTCCACTTTTGCCAGATCGTCGAACACGAACATCAGTGCGCGAATGGAGTCGGCGAGCACATTGCTCTGCTCTTCGATACGTCCGATGACCGACTGCTCTGTGGACCGATCGCACTGGTTCAGGATCTCGGCGATGGTCTTTGCGCCCCCGAGTTTTTTGCCCTTGCCTTTACCGAGCTCGAGCTGTCCTTTCAACACTTCCTTAAGCTCCTCGATCGCGTTCTCGGGTATCCGCTCGGTCGTGGCGATACGCATGGCCACGTCGGTCTTAATGCTGTCGGGCAGGGCGGAGAGGACCTCAGCCGCTTGGGCCGGCTCAAGAAGACAGATAATGAGCGCGACTGTCTGGGGATGCTCGGTCACCAGGAAGTTGACCAGGGTCTTGGCATCGACCCACCTGAGAGATTCAAGCGGCCCTTCCTTCGAGGCCATATCGAGCATTTTCGCGGCGCCGTCCTCGCCCAGTCCTTTGGACAGCACTTTTTTGACGAAATCTTCCCCGCCGACGCGAATGTCCCCCTTGGACATGCTGTCCGATGCTTCCTGGAGCACATTCTCGATCGTGACCCGGGTAACGGTCTTCAACCTGGTCATGTGCATCGTGATCTTGCCGATGTCCTTCACATCAAGATGCTTCAACACCTCGGCCGCGGCATCCTCGCCGATCGTGCTCAGAAATATGGCCGCTTTTTCATACCCGCTCAGTGGCATCCACAACTCCTTGTGCGACTCAAAACATTAGCGGTTCGGCGCGTTTGGGAAACACGCCCTACGACTTCAATAATATATCGTAGGGACCGTTCCCCGAACGGTCCGCACTATTTCGTTATATTTCATAATTACTTTGTTAGTAACCTGTTAACTCCGAACTATTTCTCTTCCATCCAACCCTTGATAAGATTGGTCGCATCCGAGGGATTGTTTTTCGCCCACTCAACAAGCTGCTCCTGCGTAGATTTTTCCTTCGCTTTTGGCGCAGCCATCTCCTGCTCCATTCCTCCCGCGCCCTGCATTCCAACCGTACGATGGATTATCGTCGGCGAAGTCACCGCCTGCATCAGGGGCTTGATGACCAGGAAGAACAGGAGGACGACCGCAGCCAGGGGCACGAGGTATTTGAGAACCGCCATGACCTGAGGCATCAGGCTTTCTTTGGTTTCAACAACCTCCTCAAGCGGGATGATCTCAAAGGGCATGTTCACGACCTTGACTTCGTCGCCGCGGCCTGACGTAAAACCGATCGCTTTCTTCACCATGTCCTCGAATTGACGGACCTCTTCTTCATTGCGGGGCGTATACTTCTTTTCCGTAGCACCCGGCGCGGCCACATAGGTCCCGTCGACGAGCACGACCGCCGACAACCGCTTGATCTCTCCCGAGGGCATGACCACGTGGCTCACGACCTTGCTGATCTCATAGTTGATCGTTTCATTCTTTTTTTCCGACTGGGACTGCGCTCCGGACGCCGGTACGACTGCCTGGCCCGTTTTGGGCGGGAGGTTCGATGCCACGCCGGGCACGCCGCCGGTCGATCCGCTCGTCGATTTTTCGTTGTTCCGCTGTTCGCTTCGCACGACCTGGCCGTCGGGATCGTACTTTTCCTCGGTTTTTTCCGCCTTGGTGAAATCAAAACTGACCGCGACCCTGGCCTTCACCTTGCCTTTGCCTACAACCGGTTCCAGCATGCTGATGATCCGACCTTCCACGTCCTTCTCGTAGTTTCGCTGATGTTCCATTTGTCCGCCGCTTGCGGCAAACGCTTCATCAACTGCGGACGTGAGCATTTCTCCATTGCTGTCCACCACGGCAACATCACGGGGATCCATGCTTTCAATGCTGCTCGCAACAAGGTGCACAATGCCCTGGACCTGCCCCGGAGAAAGCTTCCTGCCTGACCGAAGTTTCAGGAGGACCGATGCCTTCGGCTTTTCGTCCTTCTGCACGAACAGGGTCTTTTCCGGCACTGCAAGGTGCACCCGGCACTGCTCCACCTCTGCGAGCGACCGGATGGTCCTCGCAAGTTCGCCCTGCAGCGCGCGCCGGTAGTTGAGCTTCTGCACAAAGTCGGTCATGGTAAAACTGGTCTTGTCAAATAATTCGAAGCCGACGCCCCCGCCCTGCGGGAGACCCTGTCCGGCCAGCTGGATCCTGACCTCATACACCTTGTCCGCGGGGACCATGATGCCGCCTCCCGTGGTCGTATAGGGGATCCTCATCTCGCCAAGCTTCTGGATGATGGCACCCGCGTCCTCTTCGCTCAGATTGGAGTAGAGCAGCTGGTAGTCAACCTTCTGAAACCAGGACATCAGCAGGATCGCGGCCGTTATCACCAGCGCGATTACGGCTATGAGTACGCCCTTCTTTTTTGCGGGCATGATCCGTATCTGTTCAACAATGTCAGCCATAGTAAGTCCTCGGGTGCAACGTTATAGTTCTTGTCAAGTCAGGTGACAAGGCTGAAGGCTGAAGACTGAAGGTACTTCATGGTTCTCGCCCTTGCAGTCTTCAGCCTTCAGCCTTCAACCTAAAAACAGCTACACCTGCATCCTCATGACTTCCTGGTAGGCTGAAAGCAGTTTATTCCGAACTTCGAGCATGAGCTGGAAGTCCATATCCGCCTTCTCCATGGCAATGATCGCCTGGGTCGGGTCGCCTCCCGACGTAAGCTCTTTGACCGCTTTTTCCGTGTCGGTCTGCACCTGCGAGATCTTTCCCATGGCATCCTGCATCATGGCATCGAAACCGACTGCGGGCTCTTTGCCGGCCGGCTTCAGCTTGGATATGTCCTGTCCGGCGCCGAGTCCGGTGATTTTCAAGTCCGTCATTACACCCTCCCGATCTCAAGCGTTTTCATGAACATGGCTTTTGACGTGTTAAAGGTATTCACGGATGCCTCATACGCGCGCGATGCCATCATCATATTCACCATTTCCTCGATGATGTTCACGTTCGGCATGGCCACGAACCCATCCGGGTTCGCATCCGGATGACCTGGATCGTAAACCATACTGAGAGGCGATTCGTCCTTGACGATCCGCTCCACTTTGACGCCTTCAAGGCCCGCTGTTTTCTCATCCACGCTTTCCGTGGAGAAGACCACGTCCTGTCTGCGGTAAGGCCCCCCTTCAGCTGTCCGCGTGGTATGCGCATTTGCCATGTTTGAAGCAATTACATTCATCCGCTGCCGCTGGGCAGCGAGCGCCGATGAACTGACTTTGAATACGCCGAAAGAATCCATCTCACAACTCCTTTATCCCAATATCGTTCGGGATGCAAACCACCACAGAGCCGCCGTCCCGCCTAACTTGTCCGCAATGCGCTCTTATACATCTGAATTTTTTTCATGAGCATGTTTGCGCCCGCCTGGTAGAGCAGGGCGTTTTCGGTCATCTTTGCGACCTCCGTGTCCATCTCCACATTGTTATTGTCCGCCCAGGGCTGAGTTTCCTCGCCTTTAATGGTTCCCGATGCGCTGCCTTCAGCCGCCTGCAGATGCTTGGAATTCGTATTTGCGAGGCTTATCTCCGTGCCGAGTACTTGTCCAAAACTGACGTCCTTGGCCCGATAGTTCGGCGTATCCACATTTGCGATATTGGAAGAAATTACGTTGTGCCGCTCGGTGGTGAACTTCAATAACTGTTCTAATGGTCTGAAACTGTCGGACATAGCATCCTCCTACATTAGTTTATCTTCAATTACCGTGCCAGGCTTCCTATCTAATTTTTGTCAGAAGTATAATGACCGTTTCACAGAGGGGTGTCATTCCTGCGAAGGCAGGAATCCAGTCTTTTCAAGAAACTGTGGATGCTGGATCATGTCCAGCATGACGAAACGTTCATGTAATTGCCATTGCCAGGTACTGACCACGCGCGACATCCATGCGACCTTTTCCTGTCGTTGTCGCTTTTTTGACGCTTTTCGCGGCCTGGGTGCGGTCCCCACCCTGTTCATCCGGCAAAATTTTCATGCTACCGGCATTTTTTGCCCATACTCGCTCAATTTATTTCGCACGGTCCTCACGCTGACCCCCAGCATTTTTGCGGCCTGGGTTTTGTTGCCATGGACTTCTTTAAGCGTTTTGAGGATCATTTCCTTTTCCATGTCAGCGATCTTGCCATTTGGCCCGGCTTGCACACCCGGTTCCGATCGCTGATCGAACATGAGGTCGCTCGCTCCTATCACCTCGGTACAGCTGAGAAATACCGCCCGCTGGATGACGTTTTCCAGCTCCCGTACGTTCCCGCGCCAGGGCATGCGCACTAGACTTTCTTTCACTTCTTCCGTGCATCCGGTAATTTTCTTGCCGGCAAGAACAGAGAATTTTTTTATGAAGTTGTCCGCGAGCAACACGATGTCTTCCGGCCGATCGCGGAGCGGCGGCACTTTCAAAGGAAATACATTCAGCCGGTAATACAGGTCCTCCCGGAACCGTCCTTCGGCGCATTCCCTGCCCAGGTCTCTGTTCGTGGTCGCAATCACGCGCACATCGACCGGCACCGGCTCTTTCCCGCCGACCCGGTCGATCTCCCGTTCCTGCAGCACGCGCAAAAGCTTTGGTTGAAGCAGCATCGGCAGCTCGCCGATCTCGTCAAGAAGGATCGTGCCGCTGTCGGCAAGTTCGATCTTTCCCTTCTTGCGCTCACCCGCGCCGGTAAAGGCGCCCTTCTCGTGGCCGAACAGTTCGGACTCAAGCAGGTTCTCGGGAATGGCGGCGCAGTTAACGGCAATAAAAGGCTTGTTCTTCCTGCGGCTCGACTGATGGATGTGGCGGGCAAGAAGTTCCTTGCCGGTCCCGCTCTCTCCGTGGATCAGCACCGTGATGTCGTTCGTGGCAAGTCCGCCGGCAAGCTGAACGATCCTTTTCATTTCTGCGTTGGCAGTCTGGATCTCACGCTCGCCGGATATCCGCGCCATGATGGACTCGATGGTTTTGCTCAGGGTATCAAAGGAAAAGGGCTTCATGAGATAGTCTGTTGCGCCTTCCTTCATCGTCTCGACCGCGTTCTCCACGGTGCCGAACCCCGTGATGACCAGCACCGGCATGTTGCCGATGCGGCGACGCACTTCTTTGAGAAACGTGAGCCCGTCCATCTTCGGCATTTTCATGTCCGTCACGATAAGGGCATAGGGCGACTGGTGCAGCTTGGTGATCGCATCGTCCCCGCTGTCGGACACCACGGCGCGGTAGCCGAGACGCTGGATGGCTTCGCTTAAAGCCAGCCGCATCTGCGCGTCGTCATCTACTATCAGTATGGGTTTGGTCTGCATTGCATTCACGGTCGCGCTCCTTTGTATAATCATGAAACCAGTACCGGCGAAGGAGCGGGAAAGTACAGACTGAAGGTGCTCCCCTTTCCCTGTTCGCTTTTCGCCTTGATATATCCGTTGTTCGCCTGCATGATGCTGGACGCAATGGCAAGCCCGAGCCCCGTGCCGGTGTCCTTGGTGGTGAAGAAGGGGTCAAAGATTTTCTCGAGACTTTCGCGCGGAATGCCTGATCCGGTATCCGAGATGTTCACAATTGAACTGTTGTTTTCCCGGGTCATAGCCACGTCGATCGTGCCTCCGTCCGGCATGGACTGGATGCCGTTGATCACAATGTTCAGCAACACCTGCTTCAGCAGCTCGGCGTCGCCGTCCAGTTCGCATTCCTCAAGAGCCCGGGTGAGCCGCACCTTTCTGGACTCCAGCATCGGCTGCAGCATCTGCAGAGACTCTTCAATAACTCGGTCGATCCGGATCTTCCGGAGCGACGGTTTATGCGGACGCGCAAAGAACAGCATATTCGTCAGGATCGTGTTCAGATTGCTGATCCCCGATGATATTCCGGTGGCAAGTTCTTGATGACTTGTGGAGGTAAGGTCTTTCGCGAGCATGCTTGAGAACAGTTCGATGCTGCAGAGGGGGTTCCGTATCTCGTGGACGATCCGGGCCGCCATTTCACCCATGGCGATCAGCCGCTGGTTCCGCTCGTGCTGAATCTCCAGCTCGTGAAGCCGGGTAATGTCTTTGATGAGGACCACGCGGCCACGGAGAAGCCCCTTGGCATCTACAACATCGGAGCGGGAAAGAATGACCGTGTAGTGCTTTTTCTGGACTTCGATCGTCGTTTCCGCACCGTCATGAATAAGTGAAACGTCAAGGGAGGAGAACGGTTTTCCTTTCGCCTCCGCCTGCGTCGTGCGAAGCAGCTCCTCGGCAGACCGGTTCATCATGGTCACTCGTTCTTCCGGGTCAACGACAATGATCGACTCCTCAAGACTGTAGAGAACAGCTGTTAAGTAATCCCTGTTCTGGTCCGCATCCGCAAGCGCATCCCGAAGCTGACGGTTCCGCGTTTCAAGCTCCGTGGTCAGGTACGAGATCCGCTCCTGAAGCGCGCCATAATAGGTCTCGAGGCTTTTTGACGCCGTTGTAAAAGTATTAAATGCCTCATTCAATCGTTCAATGTTCATGGAATCTCCCTAACCCGGACAAGCCGGAAGTAAAGGCCATATCTAAAGGCGTCTCTCGCAAAGTTCGCAAAGAAAAGCGGGAGAGGCTTTTGTTTTAAATATAGGCCAAAGCTTTGGACTTTCTTTGCGACCTTTGCGTGCTTTGCGTGCTTTGCGAGAAATATTCTTGCCTTTTTGCATGGAGTTTGATTCATACCGTATTAATACGCCCGCTCCGACAGCGCCTTCCCCTTCAGTTCAGCAGCGGCAAACCGGCCCATCGTATCCTTCACGGCTTCAATGGCTTTGAGCGACTGGATCGCATCATCGCCTTTTGCCAGCAGGGATATGCGATAGTGGGCCCACGCCAGGTCCCGGGCGCTTCTGGGATCCATTGCTGCTCCTGCCGACTGTTTTATTCCCACGGCCAGCCGGTAGTTTCGCAGGGCTTCAGCCTTCCTGCCCGCATCGTGGAGGATATCGGCGAATATCACATATGTTGTAGCGGTTCCCGTCTTTTTCATGGCCGTGTCGCAGAATTCAACGACATTGCGCAGGTTTTTCATGGATCGCATGGCATCAAGCAGAAGGAGCAGGTCTTCTTCCCGAAGCTGTTGGATGGCCTTGATCGTTTGATACGTTTTTTGATAGTCCCGGCTGTCAAGAAAAAGCCGGGCCTTGATCCGGAGGACATTGTCGTCGTGGCGCTTTATCTTGGCCCTTCGCAAATAGCTCGCGGCATTCGCGCTATCTCCCACGCCCGCATAAAAATCCGCCAGCAGGATCCGGCTCTCTGCTTTTGCGTCCTCAGGCCCGTATTTGATGAGCCAGGTGCAGACATCGAAGAACGGTTTGCCGGAGTACCGCAGTCCCCTGGCAATTTTTATTAAATTGGCGGAGCGTGATGCATCCAGGAGCCAGCGCCCCGCGGTGTTCCATAATCTCACAAACTGCTCGTGGTTCTTGTCCTTTGCCTCCAGGATCATCGCCTCCAGTTCGTCAAGAGCCGTGCGATCGGGAGTGCGCCGGTATATCAATTCTTTGAGCGCAACCACGGCCTCATCGGGCTGGCCCTTCTTTCGGTAGAGCCTGGCAAGCATGAGCGCTGCGGAATCATAGATGCTCCCGTAGGGGTAGTTCTTTTTTATTTCCAGGAGCAGCGCAAGGGACTCGTCATACTTGGCCAGCTGCAGATTCGCGTCAGCGCGGTTCAGGATCGACTGGCGCCGAACGTTCCGATCATCGGATTTGGATGCTTCTGCAAAATAGGTTACCGCCTCATCCAGTTTGCCTTCCTGCAGTGCGATCTGCCCTAAGCCCAGTTTTGCCTTGTATTGCAGCGGGGGTTCTTTTATCGAGTCAAGGCAAATTCTTGCGTCGCTCAACTTACCGGTCATCCGGTAGTTCTCTCCAAGATTGTAAAGTGCTTCCGGCGAGGAATTCACATATGCCATGTCTTTCTGAACCAGCGTGTGATAGAGCTCCTGCGCCTCTGCAATCCTGCCGAGCAACTGCAGAGAGTTCGCTTTTCCGAATAATGCACGGGATGAGGATCCGGCCTTCTCAAATTGCGAGAGAGCTCGCCGGTACTCTCCGATGCGATACAGCGATTCCGCCAAACCTAGCCGCACTTGCTCCCCGAGTATGGATTTAGGAAATTTAATAAAAAAAACTTCATAGCATTGCACTGCTTCAGAATAATAATTCATTTTTTCGTAGACTTCGGCCCGCTCAAGCAGCAGTTTTTCCTGGTCTTCTGGTGAGCCGGCATACAGATACGCAAGTCGATAGTGTTCGATTGAGTCATACAGCATCCCTGATTGCACGAGTGATTGAGCATAGGTGTTGTGATACGCGAACATCTCTTCGTGGGAAGGATGATACGGGGATAAAAGAGCACGGGCTTCTTCGGGTTTACCCGACGTGACAAGCTCGGCGGCCCGTTGCAGCAGGGTGCGTCGCAAACCGGGCATGCCCTCTGCCTTTACCGTAGTCGTTGTGGAAGACTTGCTCGCTTCAGACGATAGGGTAGGGGCACCATGTATGCTTTCTTCCGCGATTGCGGAGTGGAGAAGCACAACAAAGATGAACAACATGCAGACGTGCGGAATGGTCCTCATGCCTGAGTAGTAGCAACAAGCATGCCCAAAGATAATTCATTGAATTGTAATGATTATGATATTTTTGTTCCGTCAGATAAATGACGTATGGCGGGGGATTGGCGAAAAATATTATTTTTTTTGCATTTCTATTCCCATTTTTTTCATCTTTTCCAGTAGGGTTGTGCGGTTGAGGCCGAGAAGCTGGGCCGCTTTACTCCTTACTCCGCCTGCCCTCTCAAGGGCCTTCTGGATCAAATCCCTTTCCATGATGCCTACCACCTGATTGAGATTGAGGCCTGCCTCCGGAAGTTCCGGGGTGCTGTTTCTTAGTGCAGAGGAACCCACTGTTTTCCCGGTCGTCGAGGATGCTTCTTCGGTACCCGGAGGATGATCCAACTCACTGAAAGCGAGCTGATGGAGTTTGATCGGCAGATCAACCACATTGACTATGTTACCGGACACAAGAATACTGAGCCGCTCCATCAAGTTCTCCAGTTCCCTCACATTACCAGGCCAGCGATAGTTCAACAGACATGACATCGCCTCCGAAGAGAAGGTGAAGGGCTCTCTCTTTCGTTTCAGGGAAAACACCTCTGTAAAATGCGCAGTGAGAAGTGCAATATCCTCGGTCCTGCTCCTGAGCGGTGGAAGGTGGAGCGGTATCACATTCAAACGATAATAAAGATCCTCCCTGAATTTGCCTTCCTTGGTAGCCCGTTCCAGATCTTTATTCGTTGCTGCAAGTATCCTCACACTGACCTTAATTGTCTTAACCCCACCAACACGCTCAAATTCACGCTCCTGAAGAACCCTCAGCAGTTTTACCTGAAGAGATGGGTCAAGCTCTCCCACTTCATCTAAAAAAAGCGTTCCGTTCTGGGCAAGCTCGAATCTTCCTATTCTGGTATTAATTGCACCGGTAAAAGCACCTTTCTCATGACCGAACAATTCTGATTCGAGAAGATCCTTGGGTATGGCCGCACAGTTCAGGGGGACAAACGGTCCCTGCGACCTCGTGCTGTTATTGAAGTGAATGGTCTTGGCAATGAGTTCTTTTCCGGTCCCGCTTTCACCGGTGATCAACACGGTACTGTCCGTATCAGCTATTTTTTCAATGAATTCATAAACGGCCTGCATGCTGGGTGAGTCGCCGATGAGTTTGTTGAAGTCGTACTTCTTCTTCAGCTGCTTTTTTAACAGCAGGTTCTCTTTCTGCAGTTTTGAAACAGCGAGGGCTTTGTCGAGTATGAGCAGGAGCTCATCGAAATTAAAGGGTTTTGTTATATAATCAAAAGCGCCGATCCTCATAGCTTCTACCGCTGTCTGGACCGTGCCGAACGCCGTCATTACAATGACTGAAACGTCCGGTCTGGATGAAACTACTTCCCTGAGAACATCCATACCGCTGATACCGGGCATCACCAGATCAGTAAGGATAATATCGAACTTCTCGGACCGCAGGAGGTCGATGCCTTGTTCTCCGTTGTGGGCCAAAACCACTTCAAAATCTTTTTCCTTGAGAAACGCATCAAGGACATCGAGAACGATGTCGTCATCTTCGATCAATAATATCCTGTTCATGCCTTAAGATAACAGATTGATATAGTGCTGTCAACCATTTGACGCCGGCTAATCACATAAAATTGCATTATTAGCAAGGCAAATAGAATTCCGTCATAATATCAATTAATTCGCAAGTAAATTCAATTGCCTACTTCAATGAACCAATATACGATGAGGTTGTAAATATAAAAATGTGGGTATTTTTTTAAACTTGACTGCCTTGCACGAATCCTGACTTATTATTGAAACTCTCAACGTTATCAGTCATTCATTTGACGGACTGAGATTGGCATTTGATAATATTTCAATAAGTTACGTTAGGCATGGTATTTGTATATAACCTGACAACAGCGATACGTCCACGTTATGAAGGAGGAGATCACATGGCGGAAGAAACAAAAGAAGAACAGCCAGCAGAAGGAGCAGAGCAGGAAAAACCACTGAGAAAAAGCAATAAAAGCCTGTACCTGGTTATCGGGATTCTGGTGCTTGTCCTGGCCGGTGGCGGAGCTGCCTATGTATTGCTGGCAGGGAAAAAGGGAGGGGAGCACGAGGGGAAGAAAGAAGAGAAAAAAGAAACGAAGACCGTTCTCGTCGGACTCGACTCTTTCGTCGTCAACCTCTCGGAGCAGGGAAGGTTCCTGAAGGTGACCATGCAATTCGAGGTCGCTGATGTGCTCAATCAACCACTGGTTGCGGACAAGACCCCGCAGATCCGCGATGCGATCATTACCCTGGTGAGCAGCAAGTCCGTGGAATCCGTTTCCAGCCCCGAGGGAAAATTTCAGCTGAAGGATGAGATCCTTCTCCGCGCAAACCAGGCTGTGGGAAAAGACGTCTTTAAAAATCTTTACTTTACGGAGTTTGTAATGCAATGAGCGATATTCTCTCTCAAGACGAAGTAGATGCCCTGCTCAAAGGGGTCCAGACAGGTGAGATCGGCACCGAGGAAGCAAAGCAGAAGATCATGTCCGGCGTGCGCCCGTATGATCTGACGAGCCAGGAGCGGATCGTGCGCGGCCGGATGCCGGGGCTGGAGATGGCGAACGAACGCTTTTCGCGCTTCTTCAGAAATTCCGTTTCAGGACTTATCATGAAATTCGTCGACATCAGCATCCACAATGTGGGCGTCGTAAAGTTCGGCGAGTTCATGAAAACGATCCCCTTCCCCTCGAGCATCAATATTTTCAAGATGGAACCGCTCAAGGGCTACTCCCTGTGTGTTCTCGAAGCCCCCCTTGTTTTCGCGTTTGTGGAGTTCTTCTTTGGCGGTGCCACGGTCAGGAACGTGAAATCTGAGGGCAGAGCCTTCACCACGATCGAACAGGGCGTCATCAAGAAAGTGGTCGCCATGGCGCTCCAGGACATGGCAACCGCATGGAGCGGCATCTCGCCCATACAGCCTGAACATGTTGGCGCCGAGATGAATCCGCAGTTTGTGACCATTGTAACGCCAAGCGAGATCGTCATTAAGATCGAAATCCATCTCGAAGTGGATGATTTCACCGGCAAGCTTTTTTTCTGTATTCCCTACTCCATGATCGAGCCGGTGAAGGAAAAACTTTATTCCGGCATCCAGGGAGATAAATTCGACCAGGACCAGCGATGGGTGGCCAGATTGAAGGACATCCTCATGGGGTCCCCGGTCGAGGTCGTCGCGGAACTGGGCAAAACCGTCCTGACCTGCAGCGATCTCATGGGGTTGCGGGAGGGCGATGTCCTCACCCTGCACAAGTCCACCTCCGACGAGCTCGAGGTCAAGGTGGAAAGTATACCGAAATTCCTCGGCATGCCGGGAAACAGCAGGGGCAACCAGGCGCTGCGGATTACCAAAACGCTCTGATCCACGGAACGTTTAATTAAGGAGAACAGTATGGAACCAACGACGGGAACCAACCCCCAGGGCCAGAAACCCGGGGCCGCCCAGCAATCACCACAAGAGGCGAATTTCGGGGAGCTGACGCCGGCAAAAGGCGGCACATCCCCATCGCGTGACATGGATTTTCTCCTCGACATCCCCCTTGAGGTCACGGTGGAGCTCGGCAGGACACGGATGCTGATCAAAGACCTGCTGCAGCTGGGCCAGGGTTCCGTTATCGAGCTGGACAAGCTCGCCGGCGAGCCCATGGAAATCCTCGTGAACAACAAACTCATCGCCCGAGGCGAAGTCGTGGTCGTCAACGAAAAGTTCGGTATCCGTCTGACGGATATCATCAGCCCTACGGAAAGGATACAAAAACTCAAATGACCGACATTATTCTTCAGATGATATTCGCGCTTATGTTCGTGGGCGGCATCATCGCCCTGCTCGGCCTTGTCCTCAAGAAAAATCAGTCAAGGGACGGGCTAATGAAGGTCTTGGAATACAAATCCCTCGGTCAAAAAAAGGGGATCGCCGTGGTACAGGTGGGGAAAGAAACCCTTCTCCTCGCGGTCACCCCAACGGATATCAAGCTGCTCAAGACGCTCAATGAACCGGCAGAGGAACCTGCGGCTGCGGAGACTCAGGAAAAAGCGCAGACCATGGACTTTTCGGACAAGCTCAAAAAACTGAAAGCCCTGAAGGAAACCCTGTATGCAGTTAAATGATCCTGTCATAGAAGTTTTTCTCATCATCAGCTTCTTGTCGTTCCTCCCGGCGATCCTGGTGATGTTCACGTCCTTTACCAGGATCGTGGTGGTCCTTTCGTTCCTCCGTCAGGCCATCGGGGCGCAGCAGGTCCCGCCGAATCCGGTGCTGATCGGCCTGGCGCTCTTTCTGACCTTCTTTGTCATGTCGCCCACCATCGACGTGATCTCGAAGAACGCTGTAGGCCCCTATATGGAAAAGAAGATTTCGATGACCGACGCGCTCAGCGTTGCAGAACCCCCGCTCAAGGAATTCATGCTGCGCCAGACGCGGCAGAAGGACATCGCGCTGTTCCTCGGCATAGCTAAAACCCCGGCGCCGGCCACACCCGCCGAGCTGCCCATGCGGATCATTGTTCCGGCATTCGCGATCAGCGAGCTCAAGACCGCCTTTGAGATCGGTTTTCTGATCTACCTGCCGTTCCTGATCATAGACATGGTGGTCGCAAGTGTCCTGCTCTCCATGGGCATGATGATGCTTCCCCCGGTGCTGGTATCGCTTCCGTTCAAGCTCCTGCTCTTTGTGTTGGTTGACGGATGGAACCTGGTGGTCGGGTCCATTGTAAGGAGCTTTCAATGACCGTTGACATGGTAAAAGAACTTTCCGGCGAAGTCTTCAAGACCGTGCTGATCGTATCGAGCCCGGTGTTGTTCGTCAGCCTCTTCGTGGGACTGATCATAAGCCTGTTCCAGGCGGTGACGCAGATCCAGGAATTCACCCTGACGTTTGTTCCGAAGATCGTTGCGGTCTTCATTACGCTGTTCGTCCTGTTTCCCTGGTATTCCCGGGTACTGATATCGTTTACCACGAACCTGTATGAGAAAATACCGGCATATATCCGGTGATTGCTTAACGGCAATTCAAAATTCAAAAAGGCATATTCAATCTTTTGAATTTTGAATCTTAAATTTTTAATTAAAGATGCCACCTATGGAATCGCTTACAACATACCTTCCCAACTTTCTGTTTATCCTGCTCAGAGCCGGGATTGTCCTCAGCCTGGTCCCTTTTTTCAGCAGCGAGCTGTTCCCTCCCATGTTCAGGATCGGCATGGCAGTCGCCATCTCGCTCGTGCTGACGCCGGTCGTGGAATTCCATGTCGCGACGCCCGAGATCCCCATCGTCGTATTCCGGGAGATCCTGTTCGGCATGGCCTTCGGCCTCGCTGCCCGGTTCGTTTTCTATGCTGTTGATATGGCGGGGCAGCTCATGAGCAACGCGTCGGGGCTGTCCATTGCAACAGCCTTCAATCCGGAAATCGGCCAGTCCTCGGAGCTCTCCCGGATCTTCGGCATCATCGCGATGCTCATTTTTCTTGCGATGGACATCCACCACGACGTCATCTACGTCTTTGTTAAAAGCTATGAATGGCTTCCCGCGGGGTCGGCCCTGTCGGCCGGAAGCCTGGTTACCCTGACGGTTTCGTTCGTCACAAAAATGTTCATCATTGCACTCAAGATCAGCGCCCCTGTGGTTATCAGCATGCTGATCGCGAACGTGGTCCTCGGATTCGTTTACAAAGCTGCGCCCCAGATCAATATCTTTTTTCTGGCGACACCGGTCTATATTTTTCTCGGATTTTTGATCATGATGATCAGCATTCCCGCGTTCGCATACGTTGCCGGAGGGTTGTTTTCCTCCACCAAAGATGAGATCGGGAACGTCATCATGCTGCTGAAGGGTTGATCATGGCTGAACAGGAAGAACGGACAGAACAAGCAACACCGCGACGACGCCAGAAGGCCCGTGAAAAAGGCCAGCTTGCCAAGAGCCGCGAACTCGTGTCCATGTCCACGATCGCGGGAAGCCTGCTGGTCCTCTACTACACCGGCGCCCTCTTTATGAAGAACATCTCCACCCTGATGGGGCGGTTGCTCGGGCTCCGGTACGGCACCGAACCGCTTGCCGTCATGCGGTCCGCGTCGATCGAGATGCTGTGGATCCTGGCGCCCCTCTTCGGCGTTACGGTCCTGTTCGCCGTGCTCGCGAACGTGGCGCAAAGCGGTTTTTTACTCAAGCCCCTGACCTTCGAGGTCGAGCGGCTCAGCCCGCTTGCAGGCTGGAAGAACCTTTTTTCCGTCAGCAGCCTCCCTGGTATTTTCAAGAGCACGGCGAAATTCGCCATCGGTTGCATCCTGTTCTATTACATCATCAAGCAGATCCTGCTCGTGCTGCCCGCGACGTCCACTCTGGACCTCATTGATCTCCAGCGCATGACGGTGAAGCTCACCTATCGGGCGGTGATCACCACCTTCTCGGTGTTCTTTGTTCTGGCGCTTGCCGACTTTTTTTATGAGCGGTGGCGGTTCGAGCGCTCCATCCGCATGTCCAAAGAGGAGATCCGCGAGGAGCAGCGCGAATCTGAAGGCGACCCCATGATCAAGTCCCGGATCAAGAGCCTGCAGCGGGAAATGGCGAGGAGAAGGATGATGCAGGCGGTCCCCAAGGCGACCGTGGTCATCACCAACCCCACGCACATCGCCGTGGCGCTCCTGTACGACAAGAACACGATGTCGGCGCCCCAGATCATTGCCAAGGGCAAGGGCGTCATCGCCGAGCGGATCAAGGAGATCGCGCGGGAGCACCGCATCCCGCTGGTCGAGGACAAGCCGCTGGCGCGCGCTCTCGTCAAGGGCAAACTCGACTCCTTCATTCCCGAAGAGCTCTACCGCGCCGTGGCCAAGATACTTGCGTATATCTATAAACTTCGAGGAGCTGCGGCATGAGCGTTCTCAGTCAAATACAGGACAAAGGCGACATAATCGTTGCCGTCAGCGTGGTCTCGATCCTGGGCGTTATGGTGCTCCCGGTGCCCGCGTTTGTCCTCGATATCCTGCTGTCGTTCTCCATTTCCCTGTCGATCGTCATTCTCGTGACCGGGATCTACATCAAGCGGCCTCTTGACCTTTCGGTCTTCCCGTCCATTCTCCTGATGACGACCCTCTACCGGCTTGCCCTTAACATCGCCTCCACCCGGCTTATCCTGCTCAAGGGCAGTGAAGGTACGGACGCGGCGGGCCAGGTGATCAAGTCGTTCGGCAGCTTCGTCGTCGGCGGGAATTACGCCGTGGGAATGATCATCTTTTTGATCCTCGTGGTCATCAACTTCGTCGTCATTACCAAGGGCTCCGGCAGGATCGCTGAAGTGGCCGCACGGTTCATCCTCGATGCCATGCCGGGCAAACAAATGGCCATTGATGCGGACCTGAACGCGGGGCTTATCGACGAGGCAACGGCCCGCAAGCGCCGGGCCACGGTGGCGCAGGAAGCCGATTTTTACGGGGCCATGGACGGCGCAAGCAAATTCGTCCGCGGCGACGCCATCGCGGGCATCGTCATCACCGGGATCAACATTGTCGGCGGATTCGCCATCGGCGTGCTCCAGCAGGGCATGCCGTTCTCCGAGGCCGCCAAGACCTATACGATCCTTTCCATCGGCGACGGCCTCGTAGCCCAGATGCCGGCGCTGCTCATTTCCACGGCAGCGGGCCTCGTCGTCAGCCGTGCCGGCACGGAAACGGACATCGGCAAAGACATAACGAAGCAGCTTTTCTTAAACCCGAAGGCCCTGCTCACGGCAGCCGGCATCATGGCGGCGCTCGGCCTCGTGCCCGGGCTTCCGCATATTCCCTTCCTGCTCCTTTCCGCGGCTGCGGGTGGCCTGGCGTACGCACTCGCCCAGGGCGAAGAAGAGGAAAAACGGAAGGAAGAGCTCCTGAAGCCCGTTGAGCCGCCCCAGGAGCCTGCGCTGGAATCCTTCATTGAGCTCGAACCCCTCACGTTCGAGATCGGCTACGGTCTTATTCCGCTCGTGGAGGCAGGAAGGCCGGAGCTCCTGAACAAGATCAAAGCCATGCGGCGGCAGCTTGCGTCAGAGATCGGTTTCGTGGTGCCGTCGATCCACATCAAGGACAATTTGCAGCTCAGGCCTCATGAATACTCGCTCCTTATCCGGGGCATCGAGGTGGCGCGGGGCGAGGTCATGATGGGCTATCATCTCGCCGTGCCGTCCGGCGACGCAGAAAAGATCGCCGGCATCCCCACGAAAGAACCGGCCTTCGGCCTGCCGGCCTGGTGGATCAGCGACAAGGATGTGGAACAGGCCCAGGCAAAAGGCTTCATGGTGGTGGATCCGGCAACGGCCATTGTTACGCACCTGACCGAACTCATCAAGACCCACGCCTGGGAGCTGCTTACGAGGACCGAGGTCCAGACCCTGCTCGACAGCGTCACCAAGAGCTACCCGAAACTCGTGGACGAGTTGATCCCGGCCGCCATGACACTCGGCGGTCTCCAGCGCGTGCTCCAGAACCTTATCAAGGAGCGCGTGCCGATCAACGACCTTGTTGCGATCCTGGAAACCCTGGTGGATTATGCGCCCACCCTCAAGGACGCGGAGCTTCTGACGGAGCATGTGCGCCAGGCGCTTTCGCGGTATATCACCCGGCAGCATGCCTCAGCCGACGGCAGCATCTATGTCCTGGCCCTCGATCCCCGGTTCGAACGCGCCTTTTCCCAGGCCATGGAGGCGGGCGGCGCCATCAGTCCCGATATCGTCACCAGGCTGATGCGGTCGGTTGAAAAGGCCATTACCGGCGACCGCATGAAGGGCATACGCCCGGTCATCCTGTGTTCGGCATCCGTTCGGCGGTTCCTGAAAAAAATCACCGAGCGCTTTCTTCCCTCGGTCGTCGTTCTTTCGAATGCGGAGCTTTCTCCATCAGTACGACTCTATACAACCGGAGTGTTAAAATATGAAGATTAAAACGTTCACCGCACGCACCTTCGCCGAAGCCCTGGTCCTGGTCAAAAAGGAGCTGAGCCAGGATGCGATCATTCTTTCCACCGAGGAAAAAAAAGGCCTCAGGCCCTCGGTGGTGGTCACGGCGGCAATAGACTACGACGCTCTCTCCGAACCAGGCAGCGGCCAGGCAGAAGGCCTCGGGGGGAACAAGCGCGGCACCGTGGTGGGTGAGACGATCGGCGAACGGGCGCAAACCGCGCACGGCCTGCACCCTGCTCCCTACGGACGCACGACGCCCCGCGACGGGTCGGTCGACGAACTCAGGAACGAGGTGGGCAGCCTCCGGACCATGCTGGAAGGCATGAAGAACAGCGGCTACGAAATGTCGCTTCCGGCGAACAAAAAAGCCGTGCTGAATTTTCTGACGGATCGCGCAGTGCGCCATGAATACGCCCTCCGCCTCTGCGACCGGACCGCGGACCTGGGCGAAGTGCCGCTCATGCTCTCGGCGGACATCAGGGTCAAGCGCCACAGCGGCACGAAAAAAGCCGTCATGCTGATCGGACCGACCGGTGTGGGCAAGACCACAACCATTGCCAAGCTCGCGGCCCAGGCCGTGAAAGCCGGAAAAAAGGCGGCGATCATCAATCTTGACACCTACCGGATAGGGGCAACGGAGCAGGCGCGGATCTATGCCCGTATTCTCGGCATACCGCTCGCGACAGCGGCGAACACCGCGGAATTCCGGACCAGCCTTCTCAAGTTCTCGGAGACCCGGGATGTGGTCTTTGTGGACACCACCGGCAGGAACCCGCGGGACGAAGCCTACATCAACAACCTTGCCGAGACCTGCAAGACGGACATTCCCCTGGAGCTGCACCTGCTCATGAATGCGAATGGTGACGACGCCTGCATGATCGATGCATGCAAATCGTACCAGAAGCTGCCGATCGACTACATCGCGTTTACCAAGATTGATGAGGCGGTGCGGTACGGCGCTCTTTACAATCTGCTGATTACCTACCAGAAGCCCGTTGCCTATATCACGACCGGTCAGCGGGTGCCGCACGACATAGAATTTCCCTCGGTGAGCAGGCTGGCAAGCCTTATCGTCCGCCGGGAATGCGCAGCGTAGGAAAAATTTGGCTATACTATGGTGCGACACATAAAAACGAAACGTGCATGAGCGGTGCGGCGCGTTTGGGAAACGCGCCCTACAAGCACAAACACCATATCGCAGGGACCGTTGTCCGCACTACTTCGTGATGTTTGAGAATTACCTTGTTTCAGTACGAGTAAGACAAGAACAATAAGGAGCAGCCATGATGCCGAATGATCAACTGAAATCAGCAAAGCAGGTGAGGACCATCGCCATTGCGAGCGGAAAAGGCGGCGTGGGCAAGACCAATATCACCGCAAGCCTCGCCATTGCCATGCGCAAACAGGGCAAGAACGTGTTGATAATCGACGGCGATCTGGGCCTCTCCAACATCGACATCCTGCTCGACCTCCGGAAGAACCGTGAAAAACCGGAGTATACGATCAAGCACCTGCTCGACGGCGCCCTGCCGCTCAAGGACATTCTGAAGACCGGGCCCCACGGGATCAAGATCCTCCCTGCCGGAGGCGGCCTCCAGGAGCTCACCCAGCTTGACGAATTCCAGCGCCTGAACCTCATCGAGGCGTTTGACGCGTATGACGATGACGTCGACGTTCTGCTCATTGACACGGCAGCCGGCATCGCGGAGAACGTGACCTTTTTCTGCGCAGCAGCGCAGGACATCGTGGTCGTCACCTCGCCCGAGCCCACGGCATGGGTCGACGCCTACCGCCTGATCAAAGTGCTGAACACCGAGTACCAGGAAAGCCGCTTTCACATCCTGATCAATTCCGTCAAGGACGAAAAGGAGGCGCTCAGCATCTACCACAACCTCACCTCGGTTGCCGACAAGTATCTGAGCGTGTCCCTGGATTACCTGGGCTACCTGCCCTATGACGATGACGTGAAACAGGCGGTCCGCGCCCAGAAGGCCTTTATCGACCTGTTCCCGAAAAAGTTCATTTCTACGTGCATCGCGGATGTTGCACGAAGCCTTCTGGAACGCGAGGTCCGCATCAAGGGATCGCTCCAGTTTTTCATCGGCAACCTGCTGGAAGCGCAGTCGGCTTCCACGGACACGTAGTACTGCGGCGCGTTTGGAAAACGATTGCCGTGAACGGCCCACGCGACGTCGAGATGTTATATAATTACCTGGTTATGTTCGAAACTGCCGGACGCCATCAAGAAAGATCATCATGGTTGAATATCAACGCGAGCTAACGGAAGCGGAGAAGGAAAAGATCATCAACGACTCCCTTCCCTTCATTAAATACACTGCGTATCGCCTGTCGCGCAGACTGCCGCCGCAGCTGTCCGTGGAAGACCTGATCAGTGTGGGGGTCATGGGGCTTCTTGATGCGCTCCAGCGTTTCAAGGAAGGGCGCGTAAAGCTCACCACCTTTGTGGAGTACCGGATCAAAGGGGCGATGCTGGATGAACTGCGGTCCCTTGACTGGGTGCCCCGGTCGCTCAAAGACAAGGTGGGCAAAATCCGCAAGGCCCACGCAAAACTGGAAAAGGACCTCGGCAGAATGCCCGAGGAGGAGGAAGTAGCGGAAAGTCTTGGCATGAACCTGGAGGAATATTATCGTATCCTGCAGGAGGTGAACAGCGGCGTGGTCTTCAGCTTCGAGGACTTCCGGGACAGGATGCATGAGGAAAACGACCTGGATGTGACCGAATGCATTCCCGACCCGAATGCCAGGACCCCGCTTGAGCTTTTGGAAACCAGCGACGCCAAAGTGGTCCTCGCCGCCATCATCGGGCAGCTCCCGGAGAAGGAGCAGCTGATCCTCTCGCTGTACTACTGGGACGAGCTGACGATGAAGGAGATCGGCAAGGTCGTGAGCTTGACCGAAGGACGTGTGTGCCAGCTGCACAACCAGGCGCTGATCAGGATCAAGGCACGCATGGAGACGCCGGAGGCGTAGCATCCACTACAGCGTGTAGCGTAAGGAGCGATTGCTTCAACATATAGGCAAGGTCCCGCCCTGGGGTACGCTGTTAAAGAATTATTCGTTAATTTCCGATAAGTTGAAAGGGAGACCATGTTCTCATGATGCCATCAGAAGAAATGACAGGTTTAATCGATGCCCTTGCAGACCCCGATGCGACCGCTCGGCGTTCGGCCGCGGACGCCCTGTCCGCAGCTGACGAACGGGCCATCTATCCGCTCATCAAGGCGCTGCACGACGATAACACCGGCGTGCAGGATGCGGCCATGCGCTCCCTCACCGCGATCGGCGGCGAGGTGACCGCGTACATGGCGATCCCCCTTTTGCGCGAAGGTCCCTTCCTCAGAAATACGGCCCGCATTATCCTCCGGCAGATCGGCCAGCCGTCCGTTCCGCTCCTTCGGCCCCTGTTCGCGGACAAGGATGACGACATCCGCACGTTTGCCGTGGACCTGATCGCCGACATCGGCTGGTGCGATTATCCGCAGGAGATCGTGCGACTGCTCGAAACGGACCAGAACCAGAACGCACGGACCGCTGCCGCGCGCGCACTCGGCCTGCTCGACTACCGGGAAGGCCTGCCCGCGCTCATTGCGGCGCTCAAGGACAATGAGTGGGTCTGCTTTTCCGCGCTCGAATCGCTTGCCCTTATGCGGGACGAAGCTTCGGTTGATGCGGTCCTCGCGCTGCTCGTCAGCCCTTCGGAGACCCTTCGATACGCCGCGATCGAGACGCTGGGCAAGATCGGCTCGCCCCGGTCGAATGAGCCGCTGATTGCACGGCTGCCGAAGGCGAGCGATATTGAAAAATCCGCGATCATCCGAAGCCTGGTGCAGATCGGCATGACACCGTCCATGGCCGAGGTCGCCGACCTTCTGGTCGAGATGTACACGAATGGAGAATGGGAAGACCGCCTGGTGGCGCTTGCCGGCTTGGGTGATCTGAAATACAAACGTGCGATACCGATCATGCTTGATATCGCAGGCTCCCTGGACCCCTCGGACCCGGAGAATGAAGAGCGACTTGTTGCAGTGAAACAGGCACTCATTAAATTCGAATGCGCGCCAACCCTGCTCGGGATACTCCTGGACCCGGCAATAAAGTTCCGGGGAAAAGTGCTTGCCTGCGAGGTCATCGGCGACCTGCAGTGTCAGGAAGCTATTCCCGCATTTATTGATCTGCTGAAGACCGATCTTCGCGAAGTACGCCGCGCCGCTGTTCAGGCGCTCGCAAAGATCGGGGGTCCTGAAGCGATCGAGGTCCTTCGGAAATGCATTGACGACCGCGACGGACATGTCCGGAATACGGCCGTGTCCGAACTCGGCCGCATGGCTGACCAGGGATCGTTTGACCACATCCTCCGCCACCTTAACGTGGAAAATTATCATGACGTTCTCGAAGAGACCGTCCGGGCGCTTTTGCATATAGATTCCCGCAAGCTCTTTACCGGACTGGCAAACCTGTCCCCCGAGGTCCGGGAGATCATCGCACGCGCCACCAGCGACCCCGACATCCTGCTGACCCTGTCGCGGGAAGCAGAGGTGAGCATCCGTCTGGCTGCGCTATCAAACCTCAACCGAGTACCGGACGGGCGCGGATTAACGCGTCTGTCGGAAGCGCTGGGCGACAGCGATCCGGAAGTGCGCAAAACAGCGATTATCGCCCTCGGTTCCATGAACCCCGGTCCGGAAATACTTAAGAAAGCGCTCATTGACCAGGACATGTGGGTGCGACTGTACGCGGTCAGGGCGCTCGGCGATTCCCAGGCTCCTGATGCGGCGAAGGCCGTCATCCCCCTGTTGTACGACAAAGAAGTCCCGGTGGTGCTCTCGGCGATAGACGCCCTGGTCCAGCTTGGCAGCAAAGACACGGTCGCGCTTACCTCGCTGCAGCACCATACCGATGAACAGGTCCGGGAAAAGGTTGCGCAGATCATGGAGAGCATATGCTGAACGTCGCACTAACAGACCCCGTATTTAAACAACTGAGAGACTTCATCTACGAGAAATCGGGCATCTACGTTTCCGACGCCAAGAAATATCTCGTTGAAAAGAAGCTCGTCACGCGGCTTGAGGAAAAAAATCTTAAAAGCTATGAGGACTATCTGTCCCTGCTCAAATTCGGCAGCGGCATCGATGAACTGCCGAAGCTGTTCGACGCCATCACCACGAATGAGACCTATTTCTTCCGCGAGCCGCAGCAGCTGACCGTCTGCGTGGACAACATCATCCCTCAGGTGATGGAGCAGAAGAAATCAAAGGACATCAAAATCTGGTCCGCGGCCTCCTCCACCGGCGAGGAAGCCTATACCATGGTCATGATGCTCCTGGAGAAGCGAATCTGCAGCCGCATTGAAGTGATCGGCTCGGACATCAGCAATGAAGTGCTGGAAGCGGCTAAAAAAGCGGCCTATGGGTCCTACTCCGTGCGGAACGTGCCGCCGCCCTACATGAGCAAGTACTTCAAAAGCAACGGCTGGACCCACGAACTCGACGTGTCTGTCAAAAGCATGGTCCGGTTCATGAACATCAATTTGATCGATCCCAATAAGATGCGCACGGTGCAGGGTATGGATGTGGTCTTTTGCAGAAATGTGCTGATCTACTTCGACGACAAGGCGAAGCAGAAGGCGGTCTCGCTTTTGTACGACAGCCTGCGTCCCGGAGGGTTCCTTATCATCGGTTCGTCGGAAAGCCTGCACAGCGTTACCCGCGCCTTTAAGCCGGTGATCTTCAATAAAGTCGTAGCATATCAGAGGGTGTAACTATGAAAATATTGATCGTGGACGACGACCCAACAACGCGAAAACTGATCGGTCTGTTCCTGAAAGCCAAGGGGTACGCGGTGGCCTATGCGGAGAACGGGCTCGATGGGCTTGAAAAGATCGGGATGGAAAATCCGAACCTGATCATAACGGACCTTAACATGCCGTACATGGACGGCATCGAGTTCGTCAAAAGCGTCCGGGCGGACCCGGCGCGGGCGGAGATCCCGATCCTGATGGTCACGACCGAGGCGGACCCCGAAGAGCGGGAACGCGCCATGTCCGTGGGAGTAAACGGGTATCTCGTAAAACCGGTAACCGCCGAGGTGGTCACCCAGAACATCCGGCATATCTTAAAGAATATGTTTGCGCAAGGAGGCTCCAATGCCTGATCTGAAGATGAAGATCCTCGTGGTAGATGACTTTTCGACCATGCGTCGGATCGTAAAGAACGTGCTGAAGCAGATCGGCTTTGAAAACATCGAAGAAGCGGAGGACGGCGCCCAGGCGCTTGCCAAGTTGAAGGCGGGCAATTTCGGGTTCATGGTATCGGACTGGAACATGCCGAACATGGACGGGTTGCAGCTCCTGAAGGAAGTCCGGAAAGACCCGGTGCTCAGCAAACTCCCGATCCTGATGGTCACGGCAGAAGCGGAAAAGTCAATGGTCGTAACCGCCATCCAGGCGGGAGTGAACAACTATATTGTAAAACCTTTTACCGCCGAGGTGTTCAAGGAAAAGATGGACAAGATCTTCGAACGACTGGAACAACAGAAGTAATCAATTGCGGATTGCAGATTTCGGATTGCGGAATAAACGTCAAAACCGTGTCCCTGATCCGAAATCCGCAATCCGAAATCCGAAATCGAATGAGCGGAGAGACCTATGCCTGACGAAATGGAAGAAATCATAGCCGAATTCATCACCGAATCCGAGGAAACGCTCGATCGGATCGATCCCCTGTTTGTCGAATTGGAAATAAAGGGGGAAGACAAGGAGATGCTGAACCAGATCTTCCGAAGCGTCCATACGATCAAGGGCGCCGCTGGTTTTCTGGGATTTCAGCCGGTCGTGGATGTCGCGCACAACGCGGAAAGCATTATGAAGAAACTGCGCGAAGGCGAGATCCACATGTCGAAACAGATAATGGATGTGGTATTGAAGAGCGTCGACATGCTCCGGCTGCTGCTCAGGCATATCAAGCTGAAGGACGGCATTACCGAGAACACCGTTCCGCTGGTGGCAGAGCTCAAAGTTTCCCTGGAAAATGCCGTTAATGCGGCGGGACCGCAGAAGACAGAGGACAGAGGACAAGCGACAGATAACAAGCCGGCGGCGCAGGCCACCGAACTCCGAACGCCAAACTCCGAACCCGCCTCCGCTCCCGCAGCCTCCGCTCCCATAGAGGCACAACCGGCTGAGAAGGAAGCCCTCCAGACCCTGCGGGTGGATGTGGCGAAGATCGACAAAGTGATGGACCTGACCGGCGAAGTCGTACTGGTCCGGAACCGGCTGCTCAACATCGTAACCCGGCTCGAACACCAGTACACGGACGACCACGATGTGCAGAGCCTGCTCGAAGCAGTCTCGTTTCTGGACCTTATCACTTCGGACATGCAGCTCGGCGTCATGAAAATGCGCATGCAGCCCATAGCCAAGGTTTTTAGCAAGTTTCCCCGGCTGGTGCGTGACATCTCCGCGCCGCTCGGCAAAATGGTGAACCTGAAAGTATCCGGTGAAGAGACCGAGGTGGACAAGTCGGTAATCGAGCAGATCGGCGATCCCATGGTGCATATCATCCGAAACGCCGTGGACCACGGGCTTGAGACGCCGCAGGAGCGGCGGGCCAAAGGAAAACCCGAGGCAGGCACGATCTCGATCAGCGCGGAGCAGAAAGGGAGCCAGATCGTCATCGAGGTTTCCGACGACGGCAGGGGCGTCAATCTCGACAAGGTAAAAATTAAAGCTCTGAAGCAGAATCTGATAACCGAGGAAGAAGCCGTGCGCATGACGGACGAAGCCGCGGTCAACCTGATCTTCCTCCCGGGCTTCTCCACCGCTGAGGTCGCCACCGAGCTTTCCGGCAGAGGCGTGGGCATGGACGTGGTCAAGACGAACGTGTCGAAGTTGAACGGCACGGTCGAGATAACCACGCACAAGGACAAGGGGAGCACGTTTACCATCCGCATACCGCTGACCCTGGCGATCATCCAGACACTCATGGTGCGCTCCGGCACCGCCCGCTACGCTGTGCCGCTGGCGCCGGTGGAGGAAACCCTGATGGTGTCGAAAGAAGAAATCTCTCAAATGTCCGGCACTGACGCCCTTGTGATCCGGGGCAAGGTCTACCCCCTGTTCCGCTTAACCGAGATCCTCGGCACCTCGATGGAAAAAACAGACTTCAAGTATGCCGTGGTGGTCAACATCGCCGACAAACACTTCTGCATCGGCGTGGACGAGCTCCTCGGGCAGGAGGAAGTGGTCATCAAATCCGTGGCGGGCATGAACAGCACCTCCTCCTATCTGCTCGGAGCCACCATTACCGGAGACGGCAGGGTCGTATTCATTCTCGATCTCGCGGCACTATCGCGGGTGGCCATGGGATCGGTAACTGTTTAACAACGGATTCAAAATTCAAAAAAGAAATATTCAATATTTTGAACCTTGAATCTTGAATAAAACGATATTGGAGGTTGTATGAAACAGTTCATAGGTTTTCAGCTTCATACCGGCGAATATGCCATCCCAATCATTAAAGTCCGTGAGATCATCACGATGCCTGAGATCACTCATTTACCCGACTCGCCTTCCTACTTCGAAGGCATAACAAATTTGCGCGGCAACGTCATCCCGGTGGTGAACATAAAACAGCTGATGAGCATCCCGGAAAACGGCGCGATACCGCAGAAAGTCATTGTCATTTCCTGCGGCCGCATGACCTTCGGAATTCTTGTGGACGGCATCACCGGCGTTGTAAGCATCGACGAAGCATCCGTAGAGTCGCCGGAAACCATGCCGCACGGCAGGGCCGACCAGATCGAGGGGGTTGCGAAGATCGGTTCGCGACTGATCGTTTTGCTGGAGCCGAAAAAGCTGATCCCGCTGCAGGACCATATGTTGCTGGAAGACGGCGTGGTCGAGGTCAAGAAATCCGCCACTGCCGGAATCGTAGAGGTCACCAAGACGGTCCAGACCTCGGGAGGCGCCATCCAGGTAATGGAACTGCAGAAGACCAAAGAAGTGATCGCGGCGAAATATCCGGATCCTGATGACCCGCGTCTCTTATTATTCGACGATATGGTTGTTTTTTTGAATGCGGTTACCGCGCATGACTACGCCAAAGCCGACGAAACCATTCAGAAGATCATCATGGAAAGCCAGGGCGACCTGTATAACGAGGTCGGCAAAGTGACCCGCAAGCTGCATGATGCGGTCAAAAGTTTCAAGGACTCCATTGATCCCAAGCTGTCGGAGCTTGCGAAGAACGACATGCCGAATGCCGTGGACCGGCTCCACTTCGTCATCACCAAAACCGAGGAAGCCGCGAACAAGACCATGAGCATCGTCGAAAAATACATCATGAAAATGGACGAGGTCGCCGACCAGATCCGGAAGGTGCAGGGTCCGCCGGAAACGATCTCCTATTTGAAAGCGTTCAAAAATGAGCTGGAGGACGATCTGACGGTGATCCTGACGACCCAATCGTTCCAGGACCTCACGGGCCAGACCATAAAGAAGGTCATTGAACTGGTGGCTGAGCTCGAGGCAGAGCTGGTAAAGCTCATTGCGACCTTTGGCGTCACCATTGCTCCCGAGGCTGCCTCAAAAGGGCCGAAGCCGGAGCAGGTGAACCAGTCCGATGTTGACGACCTGCTGAAAAATTTCGGATTTTAATGTGTCGTAGCCGCGTATCAAGAAAGGGATTTGTTATGAGCTCACTCAAATTCAACAACCTAAAGATTTCCAGCCGCATGACGATCGGCTTCGCTCTTCTTCTGACACTGATGCTCGTCCTGCTCATTGTCGGGATTACAAACCTGTCCGGCATGCAGCGACGGCTGGAAACGATCGTCCATGACAACAAGGTCAAGATCGAGCTCGCTCAGGAGATGCGATTTCTGGCGCGCCACGAAGCGGTGATCATCAGGAATATCCTGCTGCTTCGCGATCCGGCACAGCGTGAAAAAGAAGTGGCCCGCCGATCTGAAGCGCAGAAGAATTATCAGACGGTGGAAGACCGTCTTGTCAACATGCCGCACGATGAAAGCAACAAAACGCTCATCGCCAGGCTGGTGGAAGGGAGACAGGCGACCCGTCCCTTGTGGGACAAGGTTGTGCAATTCGGCAAAGAGAACAAACCCGATGCGGGGATCCAGTTCCTGATTACCGAGGTCCGCAAGGTCCAGTGGAAATGGCTCGACACGCTGGATGAGCTGGAGAAAGCGCAGAGCAAGATCGCAGATGAAAGCGCAGAGCAGGCCGACAAAGCCTATCGCAAGGCATGGAATCTTCTTATCGGCCTTGGAATCGCAGCAATCGTTTTCGGCATGTTCATCGCTGTCATGATCACCCGCAGTATTACCCGGCCGATCGCTCGATTCACGCGGGATGTTGAAAAGATTACCCAGGGCGACCTTACGACGATGATTGCCAGCGATACACATGATGAGCTCGGAGAACTGGGACGTCAACTTAACGGCATGACGGATTCCTTCGACAAAACCATCCATTCCATGCTCACCTCGGTGACCGAGGTCGTCCATACGGTGACGGTCCTGAAATCACGGGCTGCCAAAACCCTGGAAGGCGCGCACAGCCAGTCGGCCCAGGCCGCCCAGATCGCCACTGCCGCTGAAGAGATGAGCCAGACCATCACGGATATTTCCAAAAACGCGTCAGATGCCGCGGAAGCCTCAACCGACGCAAAGGACACCGCGGAAGCCGGCAAGGACGTGACGGATACTGCCATGGATAAAGTGCAGTCCGTGCATAAGTCCACGGTTGACCTTTCCCAGCGGGTTACAAACCTCAACAAGCGGGTGGGTGAGATCGGCGAGATCGTGATCACGATCACCAGCATCGCGGACCAGACTAATCTGCTCGCCTTGAATGCGGCGATCGAAGCTGCGCGCGCAGGCGAACAGGGACGGGGCTTTGCCGTGGTTGCGGACGAGGTCAGAAAGCTTGCCGAACGGACGATCAAATCGACTTCGGAGATCTCGGCCAAGATCTCAGCCGTACAAGCCGAATCGGACGAAACATCCCGATTTATGACCGTTTCCTCGAGCGAAGTGACCAAGGCACGGGATTTTATTGCCAATGTCGGAGGCAGCCTGAAGGCGGTTGTCGGTACCGTCCTGAAAGTGAACGATCAGATCGCGAGGATCGCGACAGCGGTCGAGGAACAGTCATCAGCGTCAGAGGATATCGCCCATAACATTGAAAAGACCTCTGACGTAGCGCGGCATATGGAGGCCATGTCGGGCGAAGTGATGCATGAGATCAATGGCCTGATCAAGATCGCCGAAGAATTGAGGAATGCCTCGGCAGCCTTCAGGACCAAGGGCGGCGAGCTTATGATCCTGGATCTGGCCAAGAGCGACCACAGAATATTCATGGACAAGATCGGCTCGTGCCTGAGCGGAGAAACAACGCTTGACCCCGCTAAACTTGCGGACCATCGCACCTGCAGATTCGGCAAATGGTATTTGACCGAAGGTCAGGATCGATGCGGCAGTCTGCACAGCTTCAAGGAAATTGACGGCCCCCATGCAAAGATCCACGCAATGGCGAAAGATGCGGTCGCATGCAATAACTCAGGAGACAAGAATAAGGCCCAGAAGCTTTACCAGGAAATGGAAAGCATCTCCGATCAGATCAGTGGCCTTCTCGACAAAATAAAGCTGGAGTGCAGACTGTAACTGCTGACTACGAATGCAAACCAAATATTAAATGTTACATTACTCGGAGGGATTCCCCTTACCTCGGTCCTCTCCCCGGTGGGGAGAGGAAGTATTGGGGGGTACAGTATGTGTCAAATTAAATTTATTCGCGTGCAGAGAGCCGACTCTTTGCAGAAAGAATGGCGCCTTCTATGACGGTCAAAGTACTCATTGTTGATGATTCAGCGTTCATGCGGAACGCGCTCTCCACCATGCTGTCCTCTGACCCCGAGATCAGGATCGTTGGCACGGCTCGCGACGGTGTGGATGCCGTGACTAAAGTGAAGGAGCTCAAACCCGACATCGTGACCATGGACGTGGAAATGCCGCGCATGGACGGCCTGGCAGCGCTCCGGATCATTATGGACGAGTCTCCGGTGCCGGTGATCATGGTAAGCTCGCTCACCGCCGAAGGCGCGAAGGCGACGCTCGATGCGCTGGATGCGGGTGCGGTGGACTATATTCCCAAGAATCTGTCGGAACTTTCGATCAATATCGTCAAGATCAAGGAAGTGCTGCTGGACAAGGTCAAACACCTCGCGAAAAAAGGCATTGTAAAACGGAAGCCGCGGCCCGCGGGAACAGGTGCGTCAGTCGCGCATATCATGCCGACCCGGTCCACGGGCGAGCGCAGGGTCGGCGTGGTCGCTATCGGCTCATCCACCGGCGGTCCGCGCGCGCTCCAGGACATCATCCCGTTGCTGCCAAAGGAATTTCCCGTGCCGATCGTGATCGCCCAGCATATGCCGAAAAACTTCACCGGCCCGTTCGCCGAGCGCCTGAACCAGCTCTCGCAGATCACGGTCAAGGAAGCCGTGGAAGGTGATCAGCTTAAACCCGGACTGGTGCTGCTCGCTCCCGGCGGCATGCACATGCGCATCGCGCGCAAGCGGGCACTTGAAAGCGTTGTCGAGCTCGGCGAAGGCCGGGCGGACCTAATCTATAAACCGTCTGTGGACGAACTGATGCAGTCCGTGTCTGAATGTTTTCCCGGCCGCGCACTCGGCGTGATCCTGACCGGCATGGGCAACGACGGCGTTAAAGGCATGACCGCTCTCAAAAGGGGCGGAGGCCGCATCTTCGCTCAGAACGAGGAAACGTGTGTTGTGTATGGCATGCCGAAAGCCGTTGTGGATGCGGGCATTGCGGACAAGGTCCTGGCAATAGAAGAGATGGTCGGAGAGATTATTAATGCTGTTTAGCATCTAAGGTGAAATGCCATGAAACTCAATCTTTCAAATAAACTATATGGCGTGACCAGCGCCATTCTCGCCATTCTGGTGCTGGTGTCTGTTATTACTTATGCCAGCCAGGAATCGGTGCAGCGCGATTTCAAGGAGATGCTTTCGATCAATATCGGACAGCGCCTCGCCACGACAGATGCCTTGATCGAGCTCGGAAGATCGACCCAGGCGTACCGGAACCACATGATCCGCGGCGATGAAGAGACAGTGACCGCTTTTCACGAGGTTGTAGCAGAGATCGGCTCCTGCATCGACAGATTTGAAATGACCTCAGAGACAGAAACCGAACGCGAGCTGGCCAAAAAAGCGCGAAAAGAACTTGGTGATTATTCCGGGATCATGGATAAACTCGTGGTTCTTCGTAAAAAAAGCAGCGATGCTAAATTGGTTGACCAACAGGCCGGTGAGGGCCACACACGCGGCATCCGTGAAGCATTGATCGCCATGGACCACGCCGCGGAACAAGCCTTCCTTGACAAGAACCAGCAGATCAATATCTCTGCAAGCAGAATGCGCTGGCTCCAGGTGGCCCTGGTGCTGATCGCCCTTGCCTCCGGCTTTAGTTTAAGCGCGTGGATCATCAAGGGCATTTTGAAATCCGTCATTGAGGTTAAAACTACCGCTGACCTTGCCTCCAGGGGCGACCTGTCGCACGAGATACCCGTCCACACAGATGATGAGATCGGAGAGATGGCAACTAGTTTCAATACCATGATCGTTAATCTGCGGCGCATTATCGACAGTATCAACAGCAGCACCAGCTCTCTTGCCAGCAGCTCGGAGGAATTTTCCGCTACCGCCGATGACCTGAACAACGGCACGCAGACGCTTTCGTCGCAGACAGAACAGGTCGTTACCGCCATGAGCGAGGTGTCCAATACGATCATGGACATGGCCAGGAATGCGAGCAGCGCTGCTGAGGCTGCGAAGAACGCCTCTCTTTCGGCCACGCAAGGCAAAGAGATCGTCGATACAACAGCCGAAAAAATGCAGGCGATCGCCAAAACAGTACAGGAAGCTGCGTCAACGATCGAAGAGCTCGGTAGAAGTTCTGCCCAGATAGGCGAGATCGTGGCGGTGATCAACGGGATCGCGGACCAGACCAATTTATTAGCCTTGAACGCGGCGATCGAAGCGGCCCGGGCCGGAGAACAGGGACGCGGGTTCGCCGTGGTGGCCGACGAAGTGCGGAAGCTCGCTGAACGCACCAGCCAGGCCACCAAGGATATCGGCCAGCGGATCACCTCCATCCAGCAGGCGGCCGGCGAATCGGTGATTGCAATGAAAAAAGGCAGCGATGAAGTGGACAAGGGCGTGGGACTGGCGCATGAAGCAAGCGCTTCGCTCACCTCCATTGTCACCGCATCGACAACGGCAACCGACATGATCCAGAGGATCGCTGCCGCCACCGAGGAGCAATCAGCCGCAACCGAGGAAGTTTCCCAGAGCATGGAATCCATTGCAGGTATTGCGCGCCACTCAGCCTCATCAACGGAACAGATCAAATCTTCCGCCGGAGATCTGGCGAAACTTGCGGTTGATCTCAAGGAAACAGCTTCATGGTTCAAAATGCAGGGATCAACACAGTTGGCAATAAAATAACAGGCACGGAGAAGTTAAACTCAACAGGGAGAACAGCGCTATGAAGATGTCGTTATCAAAAAAACTATTCGGATTAACCGGCGGCCTTTTGGTCATTTTGACCATTATTGCGATGCTTGCTTTCTTCAGCACCCGCTTTCTCGTGAACGGGTACACGAACCTTAACGAACAGGACGGCGCCCAGATGGAATCGTCTATGGAAGCAGGCGTCAAGATGGGCCTTGCGGTCCAGGCATTCAAAAATAAAGTCATTCGAGGTGATGAGGATTCAGAAAAAAAGTTTAAAGAGGCGACGGACAAGATAGAGGAAGAGATCGACCATTACTTGAAACTTGCCGATTCTCCCGAAGAGTCCAAGCTCGCAGAAGAGGCCAACAAAAGCCTCGCAGCCTATAAAAACGCGTTTGCCGACATGGCAATAGCACGGAAAAAATCCACAAATATTATCGAACTCGACAAAACCATGGGAAAGGGCGTTGACAAGCCTTTGCGGGCGGCGCTTGAAGCAATGGATGACCGTGCGACAAAGAATCATGAATCGGTAAGCATCTCCATGAATAAGCGTGCGTCCACGGTGAACATGATCCAGGTCGTGCTTGCGCTGTTCGCCATCATCGCAGGCATTGTTTTCAGCACGCTCATTATCAATAAAATAATCGCGTCTGTTAACGCGGTTAACAAAGCAGCGACCGCTATTTCCAGGGGGGATCTGTCCCATGAAGTGCCGGTGACCACGAATGACGAAATCGGCGAAATGGCCGCAAGTTTCAATGTAATGATCAAGAACGTCAGGGGCGTGGTTGAGCAGATCAATGGAGCCACCAACACCCTTGCGGCAAGCTCCGAGGAGTTGTCCGCCACGTCCGAGGAACTGAGCAAAGGCTCGCATGAGCTTGCGACTCAAACCGAACAGGTGGTGACCGCAATGACCGAGGTCTCGCAGACCATTATGGACATGGCAAAGAACGCATCGCAGGCTGCTGATGCCAGCAAAACCACGTCGGAGACCGCAACCCTCGGCAAACAGGTGATCGAAACCACGGCTAACGGGATGAAGTCCATCGCGACCACAGTGCAGGAAGCGGCTTCAACAATCGAAGAACTCGGAAGAAGCTCGGCCCAGATCGGCGAGATCGTGGCAGTCATCAATGGTATAGCCGATCAAACCAATTTGCTCGCATTGAACGCGGCCATTGAAGCGGCAAGAGCGGGAGAACAGGGACGGGGCTTTGCGGTTGTTGCTGATGAAGTGCGGAAACTTGCCGAACGTACCAGCCAGGCGACCAAGGACATCGGCCAGCGTATCACCGCGATCCAGCAGGCGGCAAGCGAATCTGTTGAAGCTATGAAAAAAGGCAGCGACGAAGTAGACAAGGGCGTGAGCCTTGCCAATGAAGCGAGTGGCTCGCTCACCTCTATTGTTACCGCTTCCAGCAGCGCCACGGATATGGTCCAGCGCATCGCGGCCGCCACCGAGGAGCAATCGGCCGCATCAGAAGAGGTGTCACAAAACATGGAATCCATCGCCGGCATATCGCGTCAGTCAGCCGCGTCTACAGAACAGATCAAAGCCTCGGCCGAAGGATTGGCGAAACTGGCGGTGGACCTTAAGGAAACAGCTGGGTGGTTCAAGATGAATGAGTCAACACACCTGACTGTTCGTTAACAGGTATCGATACTCGGAGGTAAAAGAATGAAACTTACTTTATCTCAAAAATTGTATGGGTTGGTCGGCGGTCTGGTAATCGTATTGGCCATTGTAGCGCTGTTGGCGATCCTCAGCACCCGCTCACTTGTGAACGGGTTTCATTCGCTGAATGAAGAAGACGGCGTACAGCAAGAGTTTGCCTTGCGAGCTGGCGGCGAGCTCGGTTCTGCCGTCAAAGCATACCAGAGCTACGCTATGCACGGCGATGATCTTTCGCTCAATGAATTCAAGGAAGCTACCGACAAGGTTGAAGATCAGCTCCTTGGCTATCTCTCGGTTTCTGAGGGAGACGAGATCAAGCTGGGCGACGAAGCAAAAAATAAACTTGAGAAGTACAAAAGCGACTTTCTAACCATGGTAAAAACGCGGGCGACAGCAAAGAACTCGGTTGATTTCATAAAAACACTTCCTCGCAATGAGGACCTTCAGCTGCATCAGGCGCTCCAGAAGATGGAAGACAGTACAACACGCATGTACGCAGACAAGCAAACTGCATTGAATTCAAAGGCGAAAACGGTGAATATAGTCCAGATCATCCTATCGGTAATGTCCATTTTTGCGGGCCTGTTCTCGGGCATTCTGATCATTAAGAAGATCCTTGTCTCAATTAAAGCTGTTAATGCGGCGGCGAAGCAGGTCTCGGAAGGAGACCTGTCTCATGAGGTGCCGGTAACCACCAGTGACGAGATAGGAGAGATGGCGCAAAGCTTTAATATCATGATCCAGAACGTACGGCGTGTGGTCGGACAAATTGAGACCGCCACCGTCACCCTTGCCGCGAGCTCCGAAGAACTTTCAGCAACATCCGAAGAACTGAGCAAGGGTTCTCATGAACTCGCCAGCCAGACAGAGCAGGTGGTGACTGCCATGACCGAGGTCTCGCAAACCATCATGGATATGGCGAAGAACGCATCACAGGCTGCTGACGCCAGCAAGACAACATCGGAAACCGCAACGCAAGGCAAACAGGTGATCGAAACAACGGCGAATGGCATGACCTCGATAGCAACCACAGTGCAGGGTGCGGCTACCACGATCGAAGAGCTCGGCAGAAGCTCTGCCCAGATCGGCGAGATCGTGGCGGTCATCAACGGCATTGCCGACCAGACGAATTTATTGGCCTTGAACGCGGCCATCGAGGCTGCCCGGGCTGGAGATCAGGGCCGCGGATTCGCCGTGGTTGCCGATGAAGTGCGGAAGCTTGCAGAACGCACCAGCCAGGCGACCAAAGACATCGGCCAGCGGATCACCGCGATCCAGCAGGCGGCAAGCGAATCCGTTGAAGCTATGAAAAAAGGCAGCGATGAGGTGGATAAAGGCGTGGGTCTCGCGCATGAAGCAAGCAACTCGCTCACCTCTATCGTCACAGCGTCTTCCCATGCAACCGACATGGTCCAGCGCATCGCAGCAGCGACCGAGGAACAATCCGCTGCATCGGAAGAGGTTTCACAGAACATGGAATCCATTGCCGGCATTACACGGCAAACGGCAGCGTCTACCGAACAGATCAAAGCCTCTGCAGAAGGCCTGGCGAAGCTGGCAGTGGACCTCAAGGAAACTGCGGCATGGTTCAAGATTAACGTATCAACACAACTGGCCCGAACATAATAAATATTCGTAATGGACACACTCCGCTCTCGCAAAGAAAGAAGGACACCATGAGAATCATTCAGAATTTGAAGATCAGAAACAAACTTATGTTGATCGCGATCTCGTCCCTTGCGGTCACCATCGCCGTTGCTGTGACATTGCTTTTGTCGTTGCGCACCGCCATGTTGGAGGACAGACATCTGCAGATCAAAAACGTTGTGGAGACAGCGTATGGCACTCTCCAGCATTATAACGAACTCGTGGGCGAGGGCAAGTTGTCAATCGAGCAGGCTCAGAAGCAGGCATTGGAATCTTTGAAAGGCACGTTTTACAGCGGCAATGAATACTTCTGGATCAACGACATGCGGCCCGTCATGATCATGCATCCCATCAAACCCGAGCTGGACGGCAAAAACCTGTCAGACATGAAAGACGCAAATGGAAAGCACTTGTTTATTGAGTTTGTGGATACGGTCAAGCAACATCAAGCGGGGTATGTTGAGTACCTCTGGCCAAAACCAAACTATGAAAAACCGCAACCAAAAGTATCGTATGTCATGGGATTCGCACCCTGGGGTTGGATCATCGGCTCGGGTCTCTATATTGATGATGTAATTACTTCATTTTGGTTGAAAGTTAAGTGGCTTTCTTTTATCGTGGGCTTGTTCATCTGCGTGGTCGGGAGCATCACCTGGTTCGTGGCAAAGGACCTGCTGACCCTGGTGCATCAAAACGTCGCAATTATTAACCGTCTTGGAAAAGGCGATATCTCCATGACCATCCCGGTTGACCGCCATGACGAGTTCGGAGAAATGGCAAAAAGCCTTACTATTATGATCACGAATCTCAGACAAACGGTGAGCGATATATCCGGCGCAACTGAAACTCTTGCTGCAAGTTCGGAAGAGCTGTCCGCGACATCAGAGGATCTGAACAAGGGCTCCCAGGAACTGGCAAGCCAGACGGAACAGGTCGTAACCGCCATGACCGAGGTGTCTCAGACGGTCATGGACATGGCAAAGAACGCCTCCCAGGCCGCCGAAGGCAGCAAAACCGCTTCGGATACTGCGGCAAAAGGCAAGGCAGTGATTGACTCCACGACACAAGGCATGGCCGCAATAGCAACCACGGTGCAAAGCGCAGCTTCTACGATAGAAGAGCTGGGGAAAAGCTCGGCCCAAATCGGTGAGATCGTTGCTGTCATCAATGGCATAGCCGACCAGACGAATTTGCTCGCGTTGAACGCCGCGATAGAAGCGGCCCGAGCCGGCGAACAGGGCCGCGGTTTTGCTGTGGTCGCGGACGAAGTGAGAAAATTGGCTGAACGCACGAGCCAGGCAACTAAGGACATCGGCCAGCGCATTAAGGCGATCCAGCAGGCTGCAAGTGAGTCCGTGGAAGCAATGAAGAAAGGCAGCGATGAAGTCGGTAAAGGTGTGGGCCTTGCCAGCCAGGCGAGCGCGTCGCTCACTTCCATCGTGACCGCTTCAACCAGTGCCATGGATATGGTCCAGCGCATTGCCGCGGCAACCGAACAGCAGTCGGCCGCATCCGAAGAAGTTTCCCAGAACATGGAACACATCTCGGAGATCACCAAACACTCAGCCGGATCAACAGCGCAGATTACACAGTCTGCGGATGATCTTGCGAAGCTTGCAATGCAGCTCAAGGAAATGGCCGCATGGTTCAAGATGAGCTCAAGTGTACCCGATAAGGCATTGGCCAAGAAGTAGGGTGCGCATTGCGCACCGACGATGTCGGAAATACCCGCCCTACGATCAGCAGCACAGGAGGAAACTATGGACACAACAGCAATGCACGCAGACATGCTGCAATTCGTCACCTTTAAACTTGCGGGCCAGAAATATGCGGTTGAAATCCTGAAAGTACAGGAGATCAACAACATGAAGGACATAACCCCGATCCCGAATGCGCCCGGATACGTTGAAGGCGCTGTTAACCTTCGGGGCAAGGTGATTCCGGTGCTGAACCTGCGTAAAAAGTTTCACATGGCGGAGATCGCGCTGAGTGATGCATCGAAGATCATCATCATCGATGTGCGCGGGATCATTATGGGCGTGATCGTGGATGCCGTGTCTGATGTCCTCAGGATATCCTCGGATGTCGTGGAGCCGCCGCCTGCGGTGGCAATGAGCGTACGGTCCGAGTTCATCCTCGGAGTAGCCAAGCTGCCGAACGAGCTCGTGATCCTGCTCGACATGGACAAGCTGCTTGATGCCAGTGAACAGCAGGCCGTGTTCGGCACAACGAAATAGGTTAAGGTAACTATTCAGGTAAAAGGTGGTTCGGCTGAAGGCTGAAGGTAGAAGGTTGATGCGAACGTTTAATTTGCTTCTGCCCTCTGTTTTCAACTTATAAATCTGCCTTTCCCTCGGGCTTCAACCTTCAGCCTATTCACCTGACCCAAGGAGAACGCTATGAAAATCGTCACACAATTCAGGATAGCACTGGGAACACTCGCCTTATTCGCGGGCATCAATGCATTTGCGGCATTCTTTCTGCCGAACAGCACGATGATTCAGGCCGGAGCATCGGCATTGGGAGTCTGCATCATGGTGTACCTCTGGATCATGACCTACACCAGGCTCGAACGGCCTTTCCGGCTTATGAATGCGTGCGCGGAACGGACGGCGTCGGGAAACCTTACCGAAGAACCCTGCTACGCAGGTAATGATGAAATCGGCGACCTGGTAAAGAATCAGCAAAAAATGCTGGCCGCACTGAACTCCATGATCAATACTGCCACCACCACGGCCAACAAGATCGTTCTTACCGTAAATACCCTGGTCGAGCGCGCGGAGAAATCCTCCACCGGCGCAAAGAGCCAGGCGGGCCAATCGCAGCAGATCGCTGCGGCAGCAGAGGAAATGAGCCAGACCATCGCTGATATCGCGCGCAACTCGTCGTCCGCATCTGAAACGTCCAAAGCCGCGCTGGATTCGGCTAAGCTTGGCAAGGACATGGCGGAAAGCTCGGGCGCGACCGTGCAGCGGGTATATGATGCGACAATCTCGCTCTCGACCATGATCGAACGGTTGAATAAAAGCGTGAACGAGATCAGCGGCATCGTGACGGTCATCAAGGGTATTGCCGACCAGACGAACCTTCTGGCCCTGAACGCGGCGATCGAGGCTGCGCGGGCAGGTGAACAGGGCCGCGGCTTCGCCGTAGTCGCCGATGAAGTGCGAAAACTCGCGGAGCGGACCATCAAAGCAACGGAAGAGATCACCGGCAATATCGGCACCGTCCAGACGGAATCACAGGCAACGACGCAATCCATGGAAACCGCTTCCTCCGAAGTCATAAAAGTAACCGGCGAGATCAAAAAAGTCGTGGATTCTCTCATGGCGATCTTCGCGGGCGTGGAAAAGGTCCAGGACCAGATCACCCGCATCGCGACCGCAGTTGAAGAACAGTCTGCAACTGCAAGTGAAGTATCATCCAATGTCGAAAAAACCGCGGCAATTGCAAAGGATATCGATCAGGAATCCGAGGCTGTTTCCCATGATGTCAATTCCCTGCTTGTCGATGTGGAGGCAATGCGGGTCGTCATGGGCCAATTCAAGGTGCACAGCAGTATGGAGATGATCGCGGACCGTGCCAAAATGGACCATATGCTGTTCGTGGACAAGATCCACGCTCACCTGCAGGGCGACGCCCACCTCGAACCGGGCAAACTACCGGACCACCACACCTGCAGGTTCGGCAAATGGTACGATACGGACGGCAAATCGACCTGCGGGCATTCTTCACATTTCAAGGATCTGGAAGCGCCGCATGAAAAGATACACTCCATGGCCAAGGATGCGGTTGCTTCATGGAATTCGGGCGACCATGCGAGGGCGGAGTCGATCTACGGGGAAATGAAGAAGGTCTCCCACTCGATCGCCGCCCATCTGGAAAAAATGAAAACTGAATGTTTTGTCAGAAAGTGATCTCAGGGCGCAAACCGTCAGGCCTGATTCGCCAAACAACGAGGATAACAACATGAGTTCTTTGATCACAACATTCCGCGATATGCATCTGAAGAGAAAGATCCATCTCCTCTTCGGAGCGCTTGCGTTCGCAACCGTGCTCGGCCTGTTCATCGGTCAATTTTCGTATCATCGCGTCAAGATCGGCGGGCCAGATTATACGGCCATAGAAAAGAATATGCAGATGGCGGATGATGTTGCCAAACTCCGCGCAAATCTGGCATTTATACGCGCCGCGCTTCTTACCATGATGATCGAGGAAAACCCCGAAATACGTGCGCAGCTGAAAGAAGAGATCGAGAGCCTTTCTGGCCGTGTGGATGAACTGTTCGCGTCACTCGAAACATCACTCAAAACTGCAGACCATCCGGAAGTTATCTCCTTTGTCGCTGATGGAAAAGCCGCCTGGGTTGCCTTCCGGGATACGCGTGACAAGGAGCTTATCCCTCTGATCGTCGCCGGCAAAACAAAAGAGGCAATGGTGATGGCCAGGGGTATTCAGGCGGAGCGATACAAAGCCTTTTCCGCGGCAACCAAAGAGGCGGTCAACCATTTCCGGGCTGATGTTCCCGCGCGGGTGAACAAGATCAAACGTGAAGCGAACTTTCTGCAGTGGCTTTTTGTAGTTGCGGCCATCCTGTTCATTCTTTTGATGATCGGCATGTCACTGTTTTTCACCAAGACAATTGTAGAACCCGTGATACTGGTGTCAAATAAATCGCGGTTGATGGCGAACGGGGATTTTTCCCTGGTAACGATCAACGTAAAAGGAAAAGACGAGATCGGCCAGATGGTCGAAGATTTCACCACCATGTCCGCCCGGATCAGTGAAATGGTCAGCAGCATCAAGACAAATGTCCTGACCCTTTCAAGCTCGTCGGAAGAATTGTCAGCGACCGCCGACAGCCTGAGCAACGATGCACAGGCACAGTCCCACCAGGTGAAACAGGTGAGCGAAGCCACGGTCCAGATGTCGCAAACCATTGCAGACGTGGCTCGAAACGCCACTTCGGCCGCCGAGGCCGCGGAACATTCCTCAGACACCGCAGATGGCGGAAAAGAAATTGTGCAGATGTCGTCGGAAGGCATTGTGAGCATCGCCGATACCGTGAAAGATGCGGGGGTGTCCATTGAGCTGCTCGGCAAAAGTTCCGCCCAGATAGGCGAGATCGTGACGGTCATCAACGGCATTGCCGAACAAACCAATCTTCTTGCCCTGAATGCGGCCATCGAAGCTGCGCGGGCAGGAGAGCAGGGCCGCGGCTTTGCCGTGGTCGCGGATGAGGTGCGCAAGCTCGCGGAACGCACTGCGCAGGCCACGAAAGACATCACGCAGCGCATCGTCGCCATACAGGCGGATACGCAGAAATCCGTGCTGGCCATGCGAAAAGGAGCGGAAAAAGCGGAAAAGGGCAAAGGTCTTTCCAAGGCAGCTTCGGAAGCACTCGACTCCATTGTGACCGTTTCCACAAAAACAAAAGACATGATCCAGCGGATCGCCGCAGCCACGGAAGAGCAGTCCGCAACCTCGGAAGATATAACCAAAAACATGGATGCGATCTCCAGTGTGATCCACCATTCCGTTGAAGCAACGTCCCAGATCAAACAGGCAGCCCATGGTCTCGCGCTGCTTTCCGCCGAGATCAATGAAAAGGTCGCGTGGTTTAAAACTCAGGCGCCAACTTAGCGCCAGAACATTGTGCTATACTTGTGCAGTTGCTATCTCGTACACAAGGAGAACAGATTATGGCTTTCATGGACTGGAACGATAATTTAAGCGTTAATATCAAGGAGATTGACGAACAGCACAAAAAGCTGCTCGCTATGATCAATGAGTTGTTTGATGCCATGAAAACAGGCAAAGGCAAAGAAGTTACCGGCAAGACCCTGACAGGTTTGATCGAGTATGTCGGCACGCACTTCGCGAATGAAGAGCGTCTGATGGAAAAGCATAACTACCCCGGTTTTATCGCACACAAGGGTGAACACACAAAGCTTACCCAACAGGCAAAAGACATCCATCACCAGTTTCTGCAGGGAAAACCCGTGCTGAACGTCGAGCTTATGAACTTTCTGAAGTCCTGGCTTCAGAATCATATCCTCGGTACGGACAAAAAATATTCGCCGTTCCTGAATGGAAAAGGCGTTTCCTGAAAACCGCGACTGACATTCACCTTATCATCACGTATATTCCCCCTTCATTGGGGAATATTATTTTACCCATCCAACAATGCAGAACCACACTTCAATTTATTCTTCTTGATCCGCAATCAATGAGGTAAGCACATAGCCGTCGAACATCCACTAAAGTGTAATTTACCTCCGCGAAGCACAAAAAGGGCCGGAGGTTGAATATCCTCCGGCCCTGCATGTTGCGTTAAGCAAACCTCGTCTTACCGGATCAGATTCACCAGTTCCTGCATCATGTTGTCCGTGGTGGTGATGACCCTTGAGTTCGCCTGGAACCCTCTCTGTGCCGTGATCATCTTGACAAATTCTTCGGCGAGATCGACGTTGCTCAGCTCAAGGCTGTTCGACAGGACCTTGCCAAGACCGGAAGTGCCGGCCTGACCGACAACGGGCTGACCTGAAGCAAACGATTCTCCGAAAAGGTTTCTGCCGAGCTTGTTCAGGCCGGACGGAGATGCGAACCGGGCAAGTGCCACCTGACCGATCGACCGGGTCTGTCCGTTTGTGAAGACACCGGTGATCAAACCATCCTGCGAAATGGACATGCTCTTGAGCGATCCGGAGGAATACCCGTTTTGGCCCAATTTCATGACCGCATTATCCGATGCAAACTGCGTGGACGCGTCTGCCGTGCCCACTCCGTAGCGGAAGTTGATCGGCTGAGGCGTGACCACCGCTGCGCCGAAGTTGAAATTGATCGGGACCCCGCTGTTGTCTGCCACCAGCGATCCGTTCGCATTAAACGTGAGGACCTGCTGTCCTACATCGAGCAACGGCTGTCCGGCCCCGGGATTCGCCTGCACATAATGCACCGTCCAGGTGTTTGCCGCGGTCTTGACAAAATATGCGGTCACCGGGTGTCCGCCGCCCTGGGAATCAAATACATTGATGCTCGTTGAAAAATTGAAATTTGCGGGGTCATTGTTCGTAAGATCGCCATTGCCGTCGAGCGTGAACGAACCCGGTCCTGCTGCCGGGATGATCGCCGCGGTTGCATCCAGGTTCAGCGTGATGTCCGCACTGCTGGTCACGTTCGCCTGGCTTTGACGCGTCGCTACCTGTATGTCGCCGGTGGAGCCGGTGATATTGCCCGTGGCGTCCGCAAGATAGCCCTGAACAACGAGCCCGTCGGGATTGACAACATTGCCGTTCTTGTCCAGCGAAAACTCCCCTGCCCGCGTATAGAACCTGGCTGCGCCGTCGGAAACCATGAAGAACCCTTCGCCGTCGACCGCAAGGTCCAGGCCGCTCGCCGAGGTCTCGAATGAGCCCTGGGTAAAAAGTGGCGATACGCTTTCGACGAGAACGCCCCTGCCTATCTGCGACGACCCGCTGGCGCCCGTGACGCTTTGACTCAGAACATCGCCAAAGGCGACCCTGCTTGATTTGAATCCTACGGTATTCATGTTCGCGATATTGTCCCCGATCACGGAGAGCGATGTGCCGTTCGCATTCATGCCGCTTACTGCGGAAAAGAGTGATGTCATCATGTTAGTTTCCTCCTAGAATTTCTTTGATATCTCCCATCTGGATGACCTGTCCGTCATCCAGTGAAAGGAACGTTTGATTCTGAGCGAACCCGATGCTCGCCACCGTATGGACAACGTCGTCCGAGGTCCTTACCCGCTTGCCGATCATGCCCGTGGTCAGCGTGTTCTGCAGCGAATTCTGCAAGGTGAGCAGGTCTTTGAGACCGGTATTGATATTGGTCAGCTGCTCCAAAGAACTGAACTGCGCCAACTGTGCGGTAAACTGTGCGCTGTCCATGGGACTTAAGGGATCTTGAGCCTTCAATTGCGTCGTGAACAGCTTCAGGAAGTCCTCCTTGCCCATGGTTTTTTTTGCGGCTGCCGCTACCTGCGTCGTAGCGTTGCTGTTTTGTGTACTTGTCGCTCCTGATACTGCCATAGTGTCTCCTTTCCTGGTTACACGAAGATGCTCACCAACCCGTTGCTTATGTATTGCCCTGATGGGTAGTTCTCTTTCAACGACACTGCCGTCCGCACCTCCGTGGGGGTTGCCGCGGCCGGATTGTGGCTTTCATTTCCCTGATTCTTCAGCGATACGGAGAAACCTCCGACACTGAGACCCTCTTGTGTTAGCGTGTTCATGATCTGATGCATATTATTCTCAAGAAGGTTCCGTGTCTTATCGTCTGCTGCATTAATATGTGCGTTGACGATCCCTTTGTCCAGGCTGAGGTTGATATCAAGTTTGCCGAGACCTTTCGGTTCCAGTGTTACAGAAAGCTTGTTGTTGTCTTTTGTCATGGACACAGCATTGTCGACGAGATCCGCGGAGTTCGCTCCCTGCATGCGACCAGCATGACCTTCTGCACGAGCCGGTTCAACGCCGGCTCTCATTTGTGCATGAGCCGCCTGGTCGCGGGTCGCGGATGGGTCACGCTGCATCACGGAATTAAAATCCGGCTTATCTGTTCCCATACTTTTCTGCGCGTCGAACGGACGCTTATCGCCCTCTTTACGTCCGGGGGTCATTCCGGTTTTGAAGCTGCTGTCTCCATCGTTGCTGCCGTTTTTTCCGGACTGAAGAGCGGTTTCAGCCCCGTTGTTGTGCTGATCGTGAGACTCCGTCCCCGTGCCTTTGGAGTCGCTGTCCATACTTGTCTGTCCCAACAGGTTTTTGTTGTTATTCCCTGCTTCCTTGACACTCAAAGGCGGTATGGATGCAGGTGTTTTTTGTTTTGTTTCGGGCTGATCAATCCCCATTACCTCTTCAGGCTGTACGGAAATTTGACCTGTTTCTGCGAATGAGCGCTTGGGCAGTTGATTGAGGACAGATGATTGTTCTTTTGCCCCATTTTCTTTGGCCTGATTTTCAGCATCAGGGGAAACCGTCTTCCTCTTTTCCTCAGTCACCGCCTGATCCGGCAACTTCATTCCCGTCGTTGCTGCGTCGGGTGCTGCAACCGTGCTTTGCGAATTCTGTTTACCCTGTGACTGATCAGCTGACTGATCAGGCACGCCTGGGAGTTCAGACAAGGGCGCTTCCATTTTGGTTGACGTGCTTTTTTCCTGAGCATCCTTGAACGCGACGACTATATCCGTACCAGCGGAAACCGCCGGTTGGAGTTCTCCTTGACCTGCCTGTTGTTCATCACGGGGAGGCGCCATCAGCATCTGACAGACAAGCTGGCTGAAACCAACACCCTGCTGCACTTCTCCCTCGACGGTCTTCTTCTTCAATTCAGAAGCAGCATCGCTCGGTACTTGTTCGGGAGCTGCGGTCGCGGTCTGGCGTATCGATTGAGCCGTCATCATACGTGTCACAAGAGCAAGTAGCGTGCCATCAGCACACACGTTCCGTTTTAACTCTTTTCTCTCTGTTTTCTTTACGTATATTCAGAGAACGCTGTCATAGAGCCTAAAAACATTTAATACATTACTACAGAAAAAAATTCTCTTATGCGGAAAATTTTTCTCCCGTTCACCTGACCGTTCGCAAATAAATGTCCTTTCCTTTTAGCGGAATTTGCATTATAAATAGACAGACATTTAAAGTTTGCCCTTATTTTTTCCGATAATACAAGAGCGAACAGGAACACAGAATCATTGTCGGAGGCATATGACCGCACAGGATGTAAAACGGTATGTTAAGGGGCTCGGCAACCTTTCAACTATCCCGGTCTTACTCGGAAAGATCCTGACCATTTTACGGGACGAATCAGCGACAGCGGAAGAACTGTATGAACTGATCGCCGCGGACCAGGCCCTGGCGGAGCGTGTTATACGGGTCGCAAATTCCGCTTTTTTCGGCCATTCAGGAGAGGTCAAGAGTATTAAGCAGGCTATCCTCTTTCTCGGCTATGACCGGATCAAATCCATCGCCGTCGGCATGACGGTAATGGACATCTTCCCTGCCCGCAGTTCTTTTCAGGTGGAAAATCTCTGGGTCCACAGCTATGAGGTTGCTTTTATTGCCGCCGCTCTCTCGGATACGGTTGCCATGACACTTCCCAAGGAATGCTTCCTTACCGGCCTCCTCCATGATACCGGCAGGATCATTCAGTACTCCATGGACCACAAGGCCTTTCTTAAGATTGAAACCACGGATACGCTTCTTGACCAGGAACACCTGGCTTTTGGCTGTACGCATGCGGAAACCGGGGCCTGGTTCCTGGAGGAGATCGGGATGCCCCCGGATATTGTTTCCGCGACCCGGTATCACCATAGCCCGTCAGCAGCGCAGGAAAACAGGGACATGGTCTCCCTTGTAGCATTGGCGGAAGCCTTGTCCCGCAAGCTCAGTCCCCGCATTGAGGATGACGGTATCTGGACACGGGAACATGACGCCATCCTTCTCGAGTTTTCTTTAACCGATCAGCATCTGGAGACGCTCACTTCAAAATTCGAAGAAGCACGGCCTGGGATCGAATCGTTCTTCTCTCACCAGTGAAATAAAACCTGACGACCTGACATTTATTTATCAGCCACACATAAAACGTCAAAATACCGACGCCTATATGGCCTGCCCCGATTTATCAGATTGATCATTCCTTTTGAACGTAGTCGCTCATTACCTTCCTCGACATGGCGTTAACATGTTGTATAATTGCAATAAAAACATCGTCCACTTCATCGTTTGAACGTAGCTCTACGTTATTACCTGCTTGATTCCTATCGCAATAGGCATGGCAGGCCTCTTGCATTATCATCCATTAATAATAAGGCTGTCATAAAACAGGCACACAACAGCATGAGACCTGTGTATAAACCTGTTCATGAGGAGCAGTTTCAGGTGGAAGATATATGCCGATAGAACCGCCGAATAAAATAGAGCCGCTCAATAAAGTTTACGATGTCACAAAGATCCACCGGGACACTACCCTCCAGAACAGGAAGAAGCAGAAACCCCGGAAGGATGAAGAGGAGCAGAAAAAGGATTCAGAAAAGCCCGGCAAGGTGGACATCAAGATTTAACATGGGGACAAGCATGCTATCACGAGAAACCAGAAGCATTGATGAAACAGATAAGGTGATTCTTTCGCTCGAACTTGCAGAGATCAAGGAAATATCCGAGATCATCTTTAAAAAGCTGGAGAACAAGATCCAATCCGTCATGACACTTGAAGCGGTTGTCGACAAAAAGATGGCCGCGCTCCAACAGCTCATGCTGCAAATGGATGCCGTTAAACCTGCGCCGGCGTTGACAACGGATGCCGCGTTCGATGGAAAGATAACCGCCCTTCGTCTCCTGGTCCAGCAGAATGCGCAGCGTGCTGAAGAGATGCCGTCCAAGGTCATCGCGGCAATGGAGGCCATGGTCGAAAAAAAGCTCGCTCTGCACCTGCAGGTAATTCAGAAGAATCAGGCAATGAATACTCAGGCTATTGCAGCCGTCAGCTCGTCTGTAGAAAAAAAGCTGGATGCTCTTCAACAGACATTGCCGCAATCGGACACCCTGCAAGCTCAAACCCTTGCGACAGCCGAAGCATCCATGGAGAAAAAAACAATCCTGCTTCGACAAATGATGGAGCAGGTGGAGACCAGGACTTCTCAGGCAGTTGCCGCAAGCACAGCGGCAACTCATAAAAAATTGGAATCTCTCCAGCTGGCCATGCAGAAGGCTGATGCGACAGCGTCCCATACGCTTGCGGCCGCCGAAGCATCGATCGATAAGAAGATGGCCTCTTTCCAGCAGGTGACGCAGCGGATCGAGCTGTTCGATAAGAATGTTCTGGCCACCCAGGCCATAGTGACCCGCGCGGAGAACAAGTCCTCGGCCCTCGAACAGCTCATGCAGCGGGCGGAACATTTTACCGCGAGATTTCAGGCGATTGAATCTCTGGACGCTTCAATCGACAAAAAGATCGGCGCTCTTGAACTGCTGGCGAGGCGGGCGGAAGCTTTGAAAACAATCGGCGGACCTTCGAACCGTCATCGTGAGATCGTATCCTTGAGTCAGAAGGGCTTGAAAACCACGGAGATCGCAGAGGTGCTCGACATGCCGCAGGGCGAAGTCGATCTTATTCTGGAAGTATTCCTGCAGACCGTATGAGGTAAATATTGCCAGGCACGTGGAAAATATTTCCCAATATCGGAAATTTCGTGCGGTAGGGATCCGAAGCTTCGTACGTATCCCGCGCAAATATCTGGATATATTAGATGAACAAACAACACAAGCGCCATGGCATGATCTTTGCGATGCACCTATGCGAAAGATGAGGCAACATGTATAAAGGGATTTACATAGCAGCTTCCGGCGCGGTATTAAAGCAGGCCCAGCTTGAGGTCATTTCTCAGAATCTCGCCAATGCCAATACCTCCGGATACAAGAGAACGACGATTTCGTTTAAGGAATATCTCCTGCCGCAGGACGCCGGCGTCAGCGCCGCTCCTGACGGAAGAGTGATGAGTGATTTTTCCGAATTGAAGACGGATTATTCGAATGGCACGCTGATCAGGACCGGCAACCCGCTCGATATTGCCGTTGAGGGTGACGGATTGATCGCTCTGGAGGGCGACCGCTACACACGGCGGGGAGACCTTAAGAGGGACCGCGAAGGATATCTTACGACATCAACGGGTGCGAAGATCCAGGGAACCGGCGGGCCGATCCAGATCCCCGCGGACAGCGGCGAGATCACCATCGATGCGGAAGGCAAAGTGTCGGTCATGCAGCCAGGCAGCACCCTGCCGACGGAGATCGACAAGATCAAGGTCATGGATTTTGGCCCGAATGCCGACCTGGTCAAGATCGGCAATGGAGAATTGACCACGAACGCCAGCGGCACGGTATCAAAATCGGCACTGCGGCAGGGCTATATTGAATCATCGAACGTCGATGCCATAACCGAGATGGTCCGCATGATCGAATCCATGAGGGAATTCGAATCATACCAGAAAGCCATTCAGACCTTCGATGACTCAACAGCAAAAGTCAACGCCGATATGTGGAGGGTATAAATGCTTAGATCACTGTTCATAGCGGCAACCGGCATGGAAGCGCAGAAGATCAATATCGACGTGATCTCGAACAACCTCGCCAATGTCAACACCGCGGGATTTAAAAAAAGCAGGGCCGACTTTCAGGACCTGCTGTATCAGACGATCAGAACACCGGGCGCCAGTTCCGGAGAAGGCACCCAGGTGCCCTCGGGTATCCAGATCGGCCTGGGCGTCAAACCCGTGGCCGTTCAAAAGATCTTTGAACAGGGAGACTTCGTGCATACCGGCAACAGCCTCGACCTCGTGGTCGAGGGAGACGGTTTCTTTCAGATCACCAAGCCGGACGGCACCCTTGCCTATACCCGCTCCGGAGCTTTTAAGCTCGACAGTGAGGGCCGCATCGTGAACTCCGACGGCTATCCCATGGAGCCCGGGATCACTATTCCGGCAACCACCCTCAGCATTTCTATAGGCTCGGACGGCAAGGTCTCGGTGCTGCAGCCCGGCAACAATGCGCCGACGGAGATCGGCCAGATAGAGATAGCGCGCTTCATCAACCCCGGTGGGCTGAGCGCAAACGGCAGAAACCTGTATTCTCCTACCGCCGCCTCAGGAGAACCGACCACGGCGACTCCCTCCACCGAGGGCCTTGGCACGATTAATCAGGGATATATAGAAATGAGCAATGTGAACGTTGTTGACGAGATGGTCAACATGATCGTCAGTCAGAGGGCATACGAGATCAATTCCAAGGCGGTCCAGGCTTCGGACGAAATGCTGCAGGTTGCGAATAACCTGAAACGATAATTGAGTGCGGAGTGTCATGATGAAACGTTCGGAATATTCAATCAGGGGGGCGACAACAGGGAGGCGTAGTTCATCGCTCATTTACCGCGCCTTTTTTTTCGTCCACATTCTGGCCGCAGCAGGCGTTCTGCTGGTTCTCCTGCATGTCCCGGCGGGTGCGGCGTCGACCGACGTCAGCGAACTGCTGAAAACATATGTGCAGGAGCAGTTTCCCTGGTCGGAAATCGAGATCTCCGATATTAAGCTGAACCGCGAGGTCCCGGCGGAGACGCCCCTGTCCATTTCCCTTGAAAAGAACCCTCCCGGGCGAACAATATTTCACCTGGAATTCAGCAATCAGAGAACCGTCACCGCGATCGCCACGGTCAAAGCGTATGACCAGATCATTATGAGCCGCAGCGCGTTTCGCAAAGGCCATGCACTGGCCGGCAATGATGTGTATGCCGCCAGAATGGACGTATCCAGGATTCCCCAGGGCGCACTGCGCGACGAAGCCCGGATTATCGGCAAGCCGTTGATCCGCTCTATCGTTCCCAATGTGCCCCTTACGGACACGATGGTATCCGACATGCCCATGATCAAAAAGGGACGAAAAATCATTCTGATGGCGCAGGGCTCGGGACTAACCATAAAAGCCCCGGGCGAAATGAAGCAGGACGGGGTTGTTGGCAGCTATGTTAATGCGATCAACCTGCTTTCAAAAAAACTTGTCACCGGCATGCTCGTTGACGAGAACACCGTTCGCGTGGAGTTTTAATATGAAGCTGGTCACGCATACCAGGTCGAAAATTACCGTCGCCGGATCAGGCGACGAGAGGGGAAAACGCTGCCGGTTCACGGATTTCGTTTTCCGATTCGCACCCTTGCTGGGCGCGGTGCTCGTGCTGTCCTCCTGTGCAACGCCGAACCTTCCGCCGCCTCCCCCGCGCTATGTGTACCAGAATTATCAGAGCGATGAGGCTATGCCGCAGCTTGCATCCAGCAATTCTCTCTGGAAAGACACGGCAAGTCTGTATGAAGATGTCAAGGCGCGACGACTGAACGACCTCTTGACCATCAACGTGGTGGAAAATATTTCCGGATCAGGCACAGCAGACACGAAAGCGGGCAGAAAATCCTCGCTCAATGCGGGAATTGACAACCTGTTCGGACTGCCGATCAACGCGATGAGCGTGAACCAGCGCTATGCCCTCAACTCTGTCATCAAGGGCGGCATGCAGGATGATTTCCAGGGCAATGGCGCGACGACCAGGGCCGGCAAATTGATCGGCACGATCACCGCCAAGGTCGTTGAAGTGATGCCGAACGGGCTTCTGGCGCTGGAGTCGAGAAAAGAGCTCACGATCAACAACGAAAAGCAGATCCTGATCCTCCGGGGAATGGTCCGGCCCGATGATGTCGCCGTTGACAACACGGTCCTGAGCAACAGGGTATCTGATGCGGAAGTCTTTTTTGTGGGAGATGGAATCGTGAACAGCAAACAGCAGCAAGGCTGGCTGGTGCGATTCCTGGATAAAATATGGCCATTCTAATGAAAACAGGGGACAGAATTCAGGAGACAGGAATCAGGAGAAGAACATCGCGAACAACGCGTTTCGTGAGATTACTTTTTTGTTTCTGCCTTTCACTTACTCCTGGCTCCTGGCTCCTGGCTTCTGATGTTCATGCGGAACGCATCAAGGACATTGCCACGTTCGAAGGCATGCGGGAGAACCAGTTGGTCGGGTACGGGCTGGTCGTCGGTCTCGACGGCTCCGGAGACAAAGGCAACCAGACCATACAGACGATCGCCAACCTTTTGCAGCGGATGGGCCTCACGGTTCGCTTAAGCGACATCAAGGCGAAGAATGTTGCCGCGGTCATGGTTACCGCAGCCCTTCCTCCCTTCCCGAAACCGGGCGTCAAGGTAGACGCGCTCGTGTCCACGATGGGGGATGCAAAAAGCCTGCAGGGCGGCACCCTTCTTCTTGCGCCGTTGAAAGGTCCTGATGGAAAAGTGTACGCCCTTGCACAAGGCTCCGTGTCCATCGGAGGGTTCATCGGCGGAGGTAGCGGCGCCACGACGCAGAAGAACCACCTTACCGCCGGCAGGATACCCGATGGCGTGACCGTGGAAAATGAACCGCGCTTCGCACTCGGCGACGGGAACGAGATCCGGCTCTTTCTGCACCGTCCTGACTTTACGACAGCCGCGGACGTTGCCCGGAAGATCAACGAAGTTTTAAAAGACAACACCGCCGCCGCCACTGTGGACCCTGCAACCATCAAGGTGAAGATCCCGTTTAATTATAAAAGCCGGGTCGTTGAGCTTATCGCCTTTGTTGAAGCGATCGAGGTCGCTGTCGATACTCCGGCGCGGGTGGTCATGAACGAAAGGACCGGAACGATCACCATCGGCGAATCGGTCAGGATCGCTCCGGTCGCGATTGCGCATGGAAGCCTGACCATTGAGATCAGGACGCAGAACCTGGTCTCCCAGCCATCCTCATTTGCGCCTGACCAGGCTGCGACCGTTGTGGCGCAGCAGAAGGACGTTTCAGTTGTCGAACAAAAAGCTTCGCTTTCGCAGATCTCGGGCGTCACCCTTGGTGAGATCGTGAAGGCCTTGAACGCCCTTGGGGTGACCCCGCGCGACCTGGTTTCGATACTCCAGGCCTTGAAATCCTCGGGTGCGCTTCGTGCGCAAATGGAGATCATATGATCAAGAATCTTCAGGGTTCTGCGGGCGTTTCCCTCAGGACGATCGATGCTCTGCGGGGTAAAAGTGATAAGGATCCCGAGGCGATCAAGGGCGTTGCAAAGGAAATGGAAGCCCTTTTCGCCAATGAGCTCATTAAATCCATGCGTGCGACAACAGTCGGCATGTCGAAGGAATCTTTTGGCGGCGCCACCTACATGGGCATGTTCGATACGGAGCTGTCGCGTCTTTTTGCTGAGCGAGGGCTCGGACTCCAGGAGGTTTTCGCTAAAGGGTTGAATAAATTAGCCGAAACTGCTCCAACTCCTCCGCATGTCGATCCGGATACACGGGCAACGGAAACCTTTCTGCCGGTGTCCCCAAAGAAAGATACTGTTAAAGTTTTTCCTTAACAGGCCGATAAGATAGATAGAAATATTACCTTATCGAGGAGGCAGTATGAAAATAGAGTCTAATAAACCGGCTGAGGCGCCTGTCGTCAGCAAAGCTCCGCAAAAAGCAACGGGTGGGAGCACGGCAAAAGCGCCGTCAACCCCGGCAGCAAAAGCGGGGCCGTCGGACAAAGTTGATATTTCCAGCAAAAGCCGTGAACTCGTTGACATTAAGACAGCAGCGTCCCAGCTGCCGGATGTCAGAGAAGCAAAGGTCCAGGAAATAAAACAATCCGTCGATTCCGGAACCTATACTATCGATCCCCTCAAGATAGCTGAAAAGATTCTGAAAGACATATGACTACGGTAGAGAGCATCACATCCATCCTTGAAGAGCAGGTCAGCGGTTACCGCACGCTGCTCGAGGTACTCCAGAAAGAACGTGAATATCTGGTGCACTTTAACGCCCAGGGTGTTGAGGCTCTCTCCAAGGAAAAAGACACGGTCGTATTAAAACTCAGGCTGCTTGAGGATGAGCGCTGCAGGCTGATCAAGCAATTGGCAAAGGACCGCAATATTGATGAGCACATCTCTCTCCAGCAGCTGGCAGAGCTGACCCATGACAAAGCCCTCCCCCGCCTTCGTCTTCAGCTCATCTCGCTCCTGCAGGGTATTGCTGAAATGAATACGTTCAACCGGGTCCTGATCGAGCGATCTTCCAGCATGATCAAGAATGCGCTGCACTTTCTCGGATCCGTCGGCGTGAACGCTCACACCGGCACCACGGGCACGCGTTTCTCGAGGGAGGCATAAATGTCGATTCTGGGAATATTCGATATCGGAAAAACCGCTCTTTTCGCAAGCCAGGCCGCCCTGGCCGTAACGAGCAACAACATAGCCAATGTAAACACGCCCGGTTATTCCAAGAAGGAAATCATCCTTAACATCGCCAATCCCACAACGACCGGCGCAGGCGTGATCGGACGCGGCGTGACCACGGTCGGCATAAAGCGGAGCTATGACCGGTTCATCGAGGCTCAACTGCTTGATCAGCAACAAAGCCAGGGCAAGTCACTTGCCATGGACGGGGCCTGGGGACAGATCGAGCCGGTTTTTAATGAGGCGATCGGATTGGGACTTTCGAAACCCCTTTCCGAATATTTTCAAGCATGGCAGGATGTCGCAAACAGTCCTGACGCGCAAACACCCCGGAACGTTGTCATACAAAAAGCAAAGTCCCTCGTGTCCGCGGCCCAAACCATGGAAGGATCCATCACCGATTCCGTATCCAACATCAATGTCGGCATCACGGACGCAGTGCGACAGATCAATTCACTTGCATCGGATATCGCCGCACTGAACCAGCGCATTGTTCAGGACGAAGCAGGTTCGAATGCCGAGACCGCGAACGATGTTCGGGACCAGCGGGGCAGTAAACTTACCGAGCTCGCGAAGCTTGTCGATTTTACCACGCGCGAGGACAGCAATGGAGCTCTTACCTTGACCATAGGCATGAGAGATCTGGTTGCCGGAGGGCGGACGAATACCCTTTCCACCGTGATAAACCAGGACGGCAACCGGGACCTCGTTTTGGACGGCATGAACATCACCTCCATGACCCAGAAGGGCGAACTAGGCGGGTTGCTCGCTGCGCGGGATGATATCCAGTCAGGCGCTCTTCTGAGTCTCAGAAAAGTCATTGCTTCGGTGACCCAGCAGGTAAATACCCTGCATGAGCAGGGCTTCGGCCTTGACGGGTCCACGGGAAATGCATTTTTTAACCCGCTCCAGCTCACCACCACGGATAACTCCGCGACCATGAATATGGCGGCAACCATCACGAACGAGTCGCAGCTCACGCTGGACGAATACAAGATCACCTTTGATGCGGGCGGGAACTATACGGTCTCTAATAAACAGACCGGATCGCCCCTTGTTCCACCGGTCTCCGGTGTGTACGTTTCCGGTGGTACCATCTCGCTTCCTGGAATTGATGTGGTCATTACCGGCGGTCCGATCAACACAGCAGACACGTTTACGATCAGCCCGCTCACTACCGCGATCTCGGGATTCGGCGTGGCGGTGAACGATCCCCGGGTGATCGCTGCATCCTCCGCGGCTGCGGAAGTCCCGGGGAACGGCAACAATGCCACCCTGCTCGGCCAGTTGACGCAAGCAACGGTTGCGAATCTCGGCAACACAACGATCTCGGATTATTACAACGGCCTGGTCACGACGATCGGCGTTATGAAGCGGTCTTCCAGCGATAGCCTGGCGTTCGACGACAATCTTCTCTCCGAGCTTTCCTCGAAGCGCGAATCCATCTCCGGGGTGTCGCTTGATGAAGAAGCAATGAACCTTCTGCGGTATCAGCGCTCGTATGAAGCTGGAGCGCGCATGATAAAGATCGCCGACGAGCTGCTCCAAACGGTGCTGAACCTATGAGAATTTCACCCTTCATGATATTTAATCAGCTCGCGAGCTCGATGAAAGACAGTCTCAAGATCTACGCGCAGCTGAACGAACAGCTGGCCTCGGGCAAAAAGATCAACCGGCCTTCGGACGATCCCATGGGCATGGCCCGTTCGCTCGACTATCGGCTGAACATCTCTTCAAATGATCAGTACAAAAAGAACATCGATGCGGGGGCTATCCGCCTTAATATCACGGAAGTGAACCTGGATTCCGCGTCCGCCACACTTGCAAATATTCAACATACGATCAGCCTGAGCTTGAACAGCTCCGCTGATCAGGCAGCCCGGGATGGATATTCCACGGCCATTGCTCAGAACAGGAACGACCTCTTTTCCTTTGCGAATGCAACGTTCAACAATCAGTATCTTTTTTCGGGATTCAGGACCGATCAGCAAGCATATACAGCTGGTCCCGCATATGCCTACCAGGGGGATGCAGGCGTCATGAATGTGCGGATTGACCAGAACATGGCGGTTCCGGTCAATGTCCGGGGTGATGAGGCTTTCAGCTTAACGATGATCGCGCCGGAGGTGCGGCAGATAAGCGGCGGGAAGTTTGTGCATTACACGCCCCAGGCGGGAACAACCACGATCGATGTTGAGATCAGGGATACAAACGATACGACCGTACTCGACACATTCAGCTTTTCGAATGCCATGCAGATGACCGACCAGCTCAGCTCGGCAATCAAGACGAACGACTCAGACCGCGTCAGAGCGCTTTCTGTCATGTTTGACCGGATGTCAAGCCAGGTGCATAGTGTTCAGGCGGAGGTGGGAACTCGGCTCAGCCTCCTCAGTGATCAGTCTCAACGACTGCAGAGCTTGACATCGAACATCACCCAGGCGCTGGAAACCACGGAAAACGCGAACCCTGTCGAGATCACCGCTGGACTTAAAACCGTTGACGTTACGCTCCAGGCGCTCCGCGAATCCGCTTCCCGCGTCCTTTCACAATCACTCATGGACTTTCTGAAATAATCCTCGCATGGCCATGATCGCCGATTAAACCGCTTCCGCTTCCGCTGTCGCCAGTACCAGTACCGGCCATTTCAGCTTTTCCTGATCTTCAAGAATGATCGCAGCAGCCTTGCTCAACTCAGAGGGTGTCCGGCCGCCCTGGGGAAACAAAATAAGAGATACGGCATGTTCCGCAGCTGCCTTCAGGATCTCCTCATCAGAATAACCAGAACGGATGATTTCTGATACCTCGATCTTGTGTCCGCTCAGCGTCTGCCTGAGCTTTTTAATCGCCGTCAGGGTTTTCTTCTCCACCAGCTCGAGTTCTTTTTTCTCCTGTTTGCTGTAGAGATGGATGGGGATGACTCCCAGCAGCAGCACCTTCGATCCGGTAGACATCGCTTCGTCACGAATCCTGTCGATGCTCGAAAAAAGACTTTCTGAATCATCCACGGGAACCATGATCGTTCCGGGAATGATATACACCGGGCAGGACGCGGACCGGGCGACCGCCTTCCATCGCGGGGGAACAAGGATCAGGTCCGGATGCTCTGCTTCGGCAAAACGCAAAAGCTCGCTCTCGGGATCTCCCTCTTCAGACACCAATCGGACACTAACCGCGCTGCCATGCTCGCTGATGATCTGTTTCGCTTCCGCGAGATAGCGCGAAGCTTCGTGCCGTGCAATCGCCTCGGCCTGTGGACCGGCATCATAGTCGACAAAAAGACTGCTCTGAAACACCTGCAGCATCACCAGTTCACCACCGTGCTCTTGTATCTTCTGCATTCCATAGCGCAGCGCGTTCTTTGTATGCAATGAACCGTCATATAAGGCCACTATTTTCATCATATGCCCCCTTACTTCGTTCGAACCTTTGACGTCCTCATAACTCAGCACAGATGAGACACTTTGTACAGTACATAGACCAGAAGCCCCAGCGGGCCAAAGCTAATCACGTTGGCCGCCAGGGATCCCACGAACGTGCGATAGAGATCTCCCCTGCCCATCACCCCCGGTGCAAGCAGCGACCCCACGATCATGACCTGCAACGCTTCAAAAAAACCTGACTGCTGAAATGCATGTTCAAATTCCATGACACAACTCCCTCTGCTGAAATTAATGATTGCCGCATATGCGGGCCCTGCACGCTGCATTGCCTGCCCGTGCCGGACCAGCGATCGTTACATTGTTTTCGTCGAAAGTGCGGTCAGGTTCATTTTCTCTGCTTCGTTGCTCAGTTCGGATGCTGCCTGCTTTGAATGATATCTATTTATGATACCTTTGAATTTCGGCGGGCAAAGCAGCACATCCGCATGGTTTTCCTTTGCAAAGTTGATCATTTCCTCTTCCGGATTGCCTTCGGTGGTGAACATGCTGACACGGACACCCTTGGCTTTTTCCTGGATCAGCGCTTTAGCCTCTGCGATAAAGCGTGCTGTTTCCTGCCGTGCCATTCCTTCGGCATCCACGTGAGCATCATAATCTATGAACATTCCGCTGTCGAATACATGAAGCGCAACCACTTCGCCGCCCTTCTCCCGCGCCTTGTCCATACCGTACACCAGAGCTTCTTTCGCCTGCAGCGTTCCGTCATAAGCAACCATGATCTTCATTGTACTACCTCCTTGAGAAATTTTATTGATCTTTGTGCGATCTTGCCTGATATATTGCATGGGCTGTGCCAGAATAGCGCTCGGTATTTTATCAAAGGGTTAGGCCTGGCACTGCAGTTTATTCACTGCATCAGGAGATGCAAAATATTACTGCATATCTTGCCTTGCGTTTTGTAGGATTTTGTAGTAATTTTCGTGACAGGGAACTGTACCTTGCTTTACGGGGGCAGGAGCAGATGGCGGAAGGTTTAACCATGAACAACGCTGGAACAACAGGTCGTAACAGCCAGTATGTGCTTGTTGTGGGTAGTGACGCCAACAGCCTTATTTACACCTCCATGCTGCTTCAGCGACTCGAGTATCATATATGCTCCGCCAAGACCGCCGAGGAAGCGCTTGAGCTTGCGGGGGTCGCACTGCCTTCTCTCATTATTACGGACCTCAAACTGGCGGGCATGAGCGCCCCGCAGATGATTAAACTCCTCCGCCAGGAACCCCGAACAGCCTCGGTTCCTGTGGTCATCAAGACAGAGCTGTTGACGCCGGATCTCGAACTGAAGTGTCTGCAGGCCGGCGCCGCAGCCAGTATCAAAAAACCCGTCCAGGCTGACGAGCTATACCGGGTCGTCCAGTCGATCATCGAACATACACCGCGCACGCATATCCGCATTCAAACTCGATTGTTCGTGACCGTGAATAACAAACCGCTCGACTGCGATGCAGGAGAATGCGCTACCGTTTTGTCCGCACGCGGCATGTATATACGGACTCAGAACCCGTTTCCCCGAAGAACGATCTTTCCCCTCCAGATCACTCTGGACAACCAAACCATCTCGGCCGAAGCCAAGGTTGTTTACAGTCATGGCCAGGGTGAAGGGCCTTTTGGCGAAGCGGGTATGGGTCTGTATTTCGTTAAGATCGACGCGCTGGGAGAGGAACTGCTCAGGAAGTATATCAACGAAGAGGTCACGAAAGGAATTACTCCCTCCAGACCAGGCTAGGTTTCCTTTTGTTGCACCGGCTTTTCCGGTGATTTCTCCGAAAGATCCTCAAGCTCGCTCATCGCGGCATGCATGCCTTGCCATACTGAGCGATGACAACATCATCCCGAAGCTCTTTAAAAACGTTTCCGAGATGTTTTTTTATATCGTCCGGAGAATATTTTCACCTATGGCGCAACCTTGAGGTGATCACCGTCATTTAATCATCTTTGATATTTTCTTGAACTCTTCCGTCCCTGCAACCCGGAGCAGCTGGAACAGGATTGTTTCGGTGCAGGTGACCACGGCGCCGGCTGTACGCATGAATTCGACGCCAATCTTCCAGTTTTGCTTGGTGCGGGAACAAACCGCATCCTGAACAAGATGGACGTTCATGCCGCCCTTGAGCAAACCGATGCATGTTTGGAGAACACAGATGTGCGTTTCCATGCCCGTGAGAATGACCGTACTCCGGTTATGCTCCTTCAACTCCGCTAAAAAAGTTGGTTGTCCGCAGCAATCAAACGTCATTTTTTCAACCGGCCGGTAATAGGGAAGTGCGTCCCGTATTTCCCCGACCGTTATGCCGAGTCCTTTGGGGTACTGCTCTGTGACCATGACCGGGATCTCAAGGAGTTTCGCGAGCTCGACCAGATGCAGATTGTTTCTGATAACCCCGTCCTTCTCCTTCATGACCGCCGCAAGTCGTTCCTGAATATCAACGATGAGGATTACCGCATCCTCCTTAACAGGAAAATATTTGTCCATGTGCGTATGTCCTTTCCAGGTTTTTTTCATATTTTACTTGAGTCTCCTCTTATTGGCAAGTGTGCCGAGCCGAGAAAAACCATTTGACAATCCGACTTCCTTCTCATACTATAGAAATAGTTGCGGATCAGGCATCCTCGAGGAAGAAAGGTGGGCCATGATGAAAACTCGATTGATCGCTGCTGTGTTCTCATTGCTCCTGTTGACGTATACCGGTGCTCTCTGGGCAGGCGAAAAATTCACGCTGACAACCCTTGATGGTGTGACCATTGACTCAGCCGGGCTTTTAGGGAAGCCGCTTGTCCTGAACGTCAGCGCAGACTGGTGAGCGCAGTGCAGGAAAGAGGCTCCGGATCTGCAGAAGGCTTATCTCGCTTATAAGGACAACGGTGTAAATTTCATCGGTAATTTCGCCCTGAGCAGGGATAAAGACATTAAGCGATTTGTGGAGACTTACAAGATAACCTTCCCGGTCGGGAGGGATAATGGAATCTATGAAGACTTCGGGGTGCGAGGACTCCCGACCACCTTCTTCATCAATAAAAACGGAAGAATCGTGAAAAAAACCGTTGGGGCTATTTCCTATTCGGATCTCGAAAAAAGCATAAAGGAACTTCTTGAATAAATGCGGACCGGCTTATAAACAAGCCGGATCGCATTCTTTTAGTAAAACTCGTTGAGTAAACCAGCTATTTTTGACCTATCTATCGTCTGCTTTACAAGCTGCTTCTTCGAGATCGCCGGCACACGCTCTTCATATGTCTGCCGTTGGTTCCGGTAGATCACGCCGATTGGAATGCGATCTCCCCATTCAAGCGCCTTACTGAACGCAGCAATCCTGTTTTCAGGATCATACTCCGGCTCAACGTGATAGACACGCTGCTTGTACCACGCGTAGGTATTGATTTTATTGAATGTCACGCAGGGCTGGAGGATATCGATGAGCGCAAAACCCTTATGGTCCATTGCTTCTTTCATCAGTTCTTTAAGGTGAGCTGTATCTCCTGCAAAGCCGCGCGCGACAAAACTGCAATCAAGCGCCACCGCAACCGACATGGGATTGAACGGTTCTGAGATTACGCCGAACGGCACGTTTTTACTCACGGTACCTGCGCTCGATGTGGGGGAAGGTTGTCCTTTGGTCAAACCGTAGATCTGATTATTGTGAACAAAGAGCTTCACGGAAATATTTCTCCGCATCGCCGCCATGAGATGATTGCCGCCCTCACCGTAGCAATCACCGTCTCCTGCCACAGCGATCACCGGCATATCGTGGTTCGCCAGCCTGATGCCTGTTGCCACAGGCAGAGTCCGGCCGTGAAGGCCGTTGAATGTATTACACTGCATATAATGGGGAAGCTTCGCTGCCTGGCCGATGCCGGAAACCACCGTGAGCCGGTAGGGCTCCATACCGAGCTCTACCATGGCATCTTTAAATGATTTCAAAATTGAGTAATTGCCGCAGCCCGGACACCAGGCGGGCACCATGCCTTTATAATTTTCTAAGGTTACCATTGACCTCTCCAATCAGCGCTTCAAGGGTAAACGGCCGGCCATCGAATTTATGAATGTGCGATGTGAACTCATATCCTGTTTCCGCCCGCATGAGCCGTTCGAATTGTCCTGTGGCATTGTTCTCTATGCACAGGGTATGTCTCGCTTTCTTTAAAAATCTCACATAGTCAAATCGGTCAACAGGGGGGAACGGGAATACCTCGCTGAAATGGAGCATGGCTATGCTTTGTGTCCTGGAAAGCATGTCTACCGCATCCTTCATGACACCATAGGTTGATCCCCATCCCGTGAGCACAACCCGGGGATCGTGGTCTCCGTAAACAAAGGGAGGAGAGATCTCCCGCTTAATCAAAGGAAGTTTCTTCAACAGGCGCTTTTCGGTCATCTTCACCCGCACCTGCGCGTCCTCGGCCAGATGCCCATCCTCATCGTGTTCATCGCTGTCGGTTACCACCAGATGCTCTGCTTCTCCAGGAACACCCATAAGAGAAATGCCACTCTCGCTGAATGCATGCCGCTTGTAGCCTGACAGTTTTTTGAAGGTTTCTCCCCGCAAGCGGTAATCCAGATACCGCACCTTCCCCGCATCCAAACCATCAAGGGTCCACAGGGTATCAGCCAGATACGTGTCGAAAAGTATAAAGACCGGTACCTGATATTTTTCCGAAAGATCAAAAGCTTTATTCGTGAGGTAAAATGCCTGACGCGGAGATCCCGGTGCGAAAACGATGCGGGGAAACTCGCCGTGTCCGGCGGAAAGGATGAATTGAAGGTCCCCTTGCTCCGTTTTCGTGGGCAGGCCCGTTGCCGGCCCCGGCCGCTGGCCCATGGCAATCACAATCGGTGTCTCGGTCATTGCAGCAAGCGAAACCCCTTCAACCATCAGGGCAAAACCACCGCCCGACGTTCCGGTCATGGCCCGCACTCCGGCGTAGGATGCGCCGATCACCATGTTGATAGCGGCAATCTCGTCCTCGGCTTGTTCCACCACAATGCCATGCTCCTCTGCTCTGGCCGCCAGATAGTTCATGATTCCTGTTGAAGGCGTCATGGGATATGCCGCATAGAACTTGCAGCCGGAAACAAGCGCACCAACACTGATGGCATCTATGCCGCTCATCAGCATCCTGGGGCGGGTTGCGGAGACGATCGGTTGAACGGAGCATGACGCACAGTTCTTAACCGCAAAAGCATGTCCCTGCTGCGAGGCGTTCTTGTTCGCCTGAACAACTGCCTCGCCTTTTTTAGAGAATGTTTCGCTGATCATGACATGGAGCGGAGAAATATCCATGTTGAGCAGACCAATAACGGCGCCGGTCGCCACCGTATTCGCCATGATCTTATCGCCACCGTGCTCGATTGCCAGGTTTTCGAACGGTATGTCGAGAAAAACGGATCCTTCATGCTTCAGCTTGAGGGTTGTGGAATCATAGATGATCCGGCCGCGTTCCGCGAGCTCCTTCTCATGCTGTAGAATGCTCTCCCGGTCCAGCGCTACAAGGATATCAACGTCGTTCCGCGGTGATGAAATCGGCCTGTCCGAGATGCGAATCTGATAGTAATTATGCCCGCCCCGGACGCGGGACTCGTAATCCTGGTTTGTGAAAACATAATACCCGGTGCGGGTGAACACGCGGGCCAGGGTCTCTCCTATCGTCTGAATCCCCTGTCCTGCTTCGCCGCCGATTTTAATGGTAGTGTCCATGGCTTCTCCGTGTTGCGATTGTATCAATGCATCAACGAATCGTGTTGCCTGCCTCTAAATATCATTGATCGTGATCCGGCCGACCCCAAGGAGCAGCGCCAGAACAACAAACCCTCCGCATGGCGTCAGATGCCGATCTGTCATGAAGTCGCAGTCATTACGATAAAATGAGCAGTCAAGGCATAGCCTCTGCACAATTGTTTCATCCCTGCTGCTGTCCCGTGGAATACCAACCAGATCGAAATCGAGCAGTTTCCCTGCCTGGATCATCCGCTCCACAGCAAGATAACCAGCGCAGATAAGCTCTTCATTCTTTCCTGGCTTGTAATATTGACAGAATTGACCGCAGAGCCTTCCTGATAAGGTTGAATCTTTCATACATTTATAACAGCAAGTATAGCAGTGTTTTTTGCTGAGCGCTGTGAGGCATGATGGTATCTGATGAGGCGATGTACTCGAGTAAATGGATTTGTTTTGGTTATCTTGAGGGATAGATCAGCTTTACCGCGGTATGGCTTTTTTCAAGAGTTCTCACCGGACTGGAATGAGGGAGCAGCGCCAGTCCGATTCCGGACAGAACAAACAGAGATACAACGGTGATTATTAATTTGTGCATTGCTGTGCTCCTTAAGAAACCTGTTGTATGAAGGCCCCGAGCAGCATAATATTATAATTATATGAAGTTCTCTATTTGCAAGTATATCCTACGTCTGCGCATTGTCAAGGGAAAACCAAAAATGAAACCAGAATATTTGTTATTTAAAGTGCGGACCGGCGAGACATTGCGCACACTCACCATTTCCAAATCGCGGAATACGTTCCCTACCATTGCAAAAACCCATGGTATACTAATTGTATGAACTATTTTGTCTCAGGGGAGTCCGTTCTCAAATGGCTTGAGGTCCCTACCATTTATCACGTAAAGACCGATGAGCTCTATGAGCTCGACACGGAGTCTTTTGAGTTTCTCAAGAAGTGCGCGTCGGAGAACGGCTGCGCTGTCAAGGACAGCGGATTCCTTGATTATTGTCTTGAGGAAAGTCTCATTACAAAATTGCGACCCTCTGCGAATCGTCCGCCCCTGTTGAAATCCCCGGAGCCCTCGCTGCGCTACCTCGAACTGCAGATCACCGATGCCTGCAATCTCAAGTGCAAACACTGCTATATCGGCGATGCGCCGAAAAGCGAGCTACCGCTGAAGCAAATCAGGGATACTCTGAATGAGTTCGAACGCATGCAGGGTTTGCGTGTTCTGATCACCGGGGGAGAACCGCTTCTCCATGGGAAATTCCGCGAATTTAATGAAATGCTTCCGCACTTTGCTCTCAGAAAGGTTCTATTTACCAACGGCCTCCTGATCACGCCTGCGCTGCTAAAAACATTGAATGTCGACGAGCTGCAAATCAGCATTGATGGCCTTGAGGCTTCCCACGATGCAATCAGGGGGAGCGGCGCGTATCAAAGGGCTCTCGAAGGTGTCAGACTTGCTCTCGCTGCGGGCTTTGATGTCTCTATAGCGACCATGGTGCATGCTCAAAATCTTGAGGATTTCGAGGCGATGGACCGAATGTTCAGGAATATGGGAATCAAGGACTGGACCGTCGACGTGCCGTGTGTCGAGGGCAGATTGAAGGAACATGCGGACTTCATTGTTGACCCGGACGTGGGTGGAAAATATCTCGGGTATGGATATGGTGACGGCATGCATTTAGCCGGACATGGCTTTGCCTGCGGCCTGCACCTGATGGCCGTAATGGCGAACGGAACATTTGCAAAATGCAGCTTCTATGGCGGTAAATCGCTGGGAACAATACATGAAGGGATGGCCACAGCCTGGGCCAGGGTCCGTCCCGTCCCGCTCCGCGAGCTTTCGTGCGCCTGTGATTATCTGGAGGTATGCAGAGGAGGATGCAGGTACCGGGCAGAACTGATCGATGGACCACGGGGAAGAGACCTGTACCGATGCACTCTTTATGGTATAATTCAAACTGAGGTTTAAAAACGCGTACGATGAGGCACAAAGTATTCTGTCAACTTTTCATGAAAGGGGGTGCTCACGATGACCATTAAAAAGGTATCACGAAAAATGGCTACCACCTGTAAATGCAAAAGCTCCTGCTAAGCGTCAGCGCCGTTCCTGGAAACATTAAACAAAAACGCCTGGCTATTAGCCAGGCGTTTTAAGTATTTTCTATCTTATTAACCTTCTACAATTCCACGCTCTTCCCAAAGGAACCAGTTTCCCGTGTTTTTAAGGAACTGGTAGGTGTTCGCGAAGATGTCATAATGCTGCTCTTCCTCGCGGATCAGCCGTTCCAGGAGTGCCTGCTCTTTCTTTAAGCTCGACCCTGCCAGCGCTTTTTTATAATACTCTACACCCTCTTTTTCCATCTGCATGGCTATCTTGAAGGCTTCGAGCTCATCTGCGGTCGCTTCGACCTTCTTCATCATTTCGGACTTCATCAGATCAAAAATAGTTTTTACGTTATTCAGCGGGCTTACCTCCTTATGCGTTACCTGGAGGTCCTTAATAATCTCTGCGATCATGGTAAGATGTCTTTTTTCATCTTCCGTGATTGTCTGGAACATCTTCTTTCCAGCAATATGCCGGGTCTTCCGGGCTGCCTCGGTATAAAACGATATCGCATCGGTTTCCATCTTCATCGCCATTTCAAGAACATCCATGTGGCCTCCTTGTGTTGTGCAAATCTGATTTCTTTTTTGCCTGATCTGATTATACCACAACATCCAGAGTGCAATAATCACTCGGAGCCGGATGAACAACGGGTTCGCGTGAACGATACCGATGGCATCGATATGAAAAGAACATGGACTTTGACGGGATCAGGAGGTGAAGCGAGATCTGAAGATATTTTAGAAAATGCTGAGAAGAGCAAGGACCCCGGAAACTGCAATGATCACGCCGGCGATCCTGTTCACCCATTTCAGTTCGTGATGCTTGAACCTTCTCTTAAATAGGGTGAAGATACCTACCAGGAGAATCCACCAGAGTGCAGAACCGAGGAATACGCCGAGGATCAGCAGCCCTGCTGAGCCCAGACTCCCTTTTGCGCCTGCCAACCCCATTCCTGCAAAAACAGCGGCAAACGAAAAGATCGTCATGGGATTTGTGAGTGTCAGGAAGAACGTCGAGGTATACATCCCGGCATATCTCCTGACGGTTTGCGGAACATCACGTTTTTTGGAAGGTTCGGTGATCAATGTTTTGATGCCAAGGAACAGCAGAATGGTACCGCCGACCAGTCTGAGCCAGGACTGATGCCCGATCAGCACATCCGAAACAAAGGTAAGCCCGAATGCGGCAATGAACCCGTAGATGGCGTCCGCTGTGGCGGCGCCCATACCGGATGCAACGCCGGCACGGCGCCCATGCAACAGTGTACGCCGTGCACATAACACGCCGATCGGACCCACAGGCGCGGCGATCACAAAACCGACAATCATGCCTCTGAAAAAAAACGCAAGCTCGCCGATCAATTCTTAGCCTTTTCTCCGAATATTTCTTTTACCTTGTTAAGAAATCCCTTGCTGATGGGCGTTGTATGATCTCCGGTCAGCTGGTCAAACTCCTGGAGCAGTTCTTTTTGTCTGGAGGTGAGCTTGGTAGGCACCTCTACCATCACCCTGCAAACCTGGTCTCCTGAACCTGAACCCCGCAAATGGGGAAAGCCTTTTCCCCGCAGCTTGAACGACTGGCCCGGTTGTGTGCCGGCGGGAATCTTTAACTTCATGTTCCCGGTCAATGTGGGCACCTCAAGATCTGTACCCAAGGCCGCCTGCGCAAAGCTGATAGGAACATCACAGATTATATCCTGACCCGATCGCTGAAATAGGGGATGTTCTTCCACCGCAAGGTACACATAAAGATCTCCCGGAGGGCCACCGTGTATGCCGAGCTCTCCTTCACCGGTCAGACGGATGGTATTGCCCGTCTCCACGCCGGCCGGGATCTTGATGGAAAGTGTCCGCTCGCGTTCTATCTGTTTTTTACCCCGGCATACCGGGCACGGATCTGATATGACCCTGCCTTCACCGCCGCAGCGTGAGCATGTCCGGCTGAGGCTGAAGAATCCCTGCTGCGTTCTGATCGTTCCCGTCCCATGGCAGTTTGCGCACGTCGTAATGCTTTCCTTGGATTTCGCACCCAGACCGTCGCACTCCGGGCAGCGCTCCCATCGGGGAACGCGGATCTTCGTTGTCGTGCCGAATGCCGCTTCCTCGAACGTGATCTTGAGATTGTAGCGGAGATCGTCCCCTGCCGCTGCACGAGACCCGCCGCGTCCTCCTCCGAAAAATTCTCCGAAAATATCGCCGAAGATATCGCCCATGCCGGGACCATACCCGCCGCCACCGCCACCCTGGGTGCCGGGTGCGGTGCCGTATTGATCATAGTACGCGCGTTTTTGAGCATCGGACAAGACCGAATAAGCTTCGCTGATCTCCTTGAATTTTTCTTCCGCAGCTTTATTGCCAGGATTCTTATCCGGATGGTGTTCATGGGCTAGTTTTCGGTAGGCACGTTTGAGCTCCGAATCGGTCGCGTTACGGTGAACTCCGAGCAGATCGTAATAATCTTTTGCCATAATATCCTTCGACTACGGGTTTAGGTTTGCTGCGGCAGAAATGACCGTTGATGCTCCTGGTATGCAATCGTGTCTGCCGGGAAACAACAAAAGAGGATAGCTGGCCTTAACGGCCCCCGCTATCCTCTTTGCTGATGTTTTACGTCTACTTTTTATCCTTGTCGACTTCCTCGAATTCTGCTTCAACAACCTTTTCAGCCGGCTTGCCGCCGTCGCCGCCGGTATTCCCGGGGCCGCCCGCACCGCCAGCAGCACCCTGCTCCGCGTTCATCTTGGAATAAACTTCCTCGGCCAGTTTATGTGATGCCTTGGCCAGCTCTGCCGTGGCCGCCTTCATAGCGTCGGTATCAGAACCATCCTTCACCGACTTGGCCTTTTCAAGCGCCTTTTGGATGTTGGTCCGTTCAGCATCGGATAGTTTGGAACCGTAATCCGCAATGGATTTCTCAACAGAGTAAATAAGCGTATCAAGCTCGTTTTTCACCTCGGCAACTTCGCGCTTTTTCTTGTCGTCTGCCGCGTGCGCTTCGCTTTCCTTGATAGCCTTGTCGATCTCGTCCTTGCTCAGTCCGCTTGATGCCGTGATCTTTATGGATTGCTCACGGCCCGTACCGAGGTCTTTTGCCATCACATGCACGATCCCGTTCGCGTCGATGTCAAAGGTCACCTCGACCTGGGGCACACCGCGTGGCGCAGGCGGAATGCCGACGAGTTCGAACCTGCCGAGTGTTTTGTTGTCCATGGCCATCTCACGTTCTCCCTGGAGTACGTGAATGGAAACCGCGGTCTGATTATCCGAAGCCGTGGAAAATGTCTGGCTTTTTTTGGTCGGGATGGTCGTATTGCGCTCAATAAGCCGGGTGGTCACGCTCCCGAGCGTTTCGATGCCCAGCGAAAGCGGCGTAACGTCAAGAAGAAGAACATCTTTCACCGTCCCGGTAAGGACCGCCCCCTGAATTGCCGCTCCAATGGCTACGACCTCGTCAGGGTTCACTCCGCGATGGGGTTCTTTCTTGAAAAAATCCTTGACCGTGGAAATAACCTTGGGCATACGGGTCATACCACCCACAAGAACCGCCTCGTTGATCTGCTCAACGGTTTTACCGGCGTCATTAAGCGCCTTCCGGCAGGGCTCAATGCTTTTCTTCACCAGGTCATCAACCTGCTGCTCCATTTTCGCACGTGATAGCTTATACAGCAGGTGTTTCGGTCCGCTCGCGTCTGCGGTAATGAACGGCAGATTGATCTCCGTATCCATGACCGTTGAGAGCTCGCACTTGGCCTTTTCCGCAGCTTCTTTCAGACGCTGCAACGCCATCTTGTCCTTGCGCAGATCAATGCCCTGGTCCTTGAGAAATGAGTCCGCGAGCCATTTCATGATCTGATCGTCGAAATCGTCTCCTCCGAGGAACGTATCGCCGTTCGTGGACTTCACTTCGAACACACCCTCGCCCAGTTCCAGAATGGAGATATCGAAGGTTCCGCCGCCAAGGTCATAGACCGCGATCGTCTCGTCTTTTTTCTTATCCAGACCATACGCCAGTGATGCGGCAGTAGGCTCGTTGATGATACGAAGCACGTTGAGGCCCGCGATGGCACCCGCATCTTTGGTGGCCTGACGCTGGCTGTCGTTGAAGTATGCCGGAACAGTGATCACCGCATCAGTCACCTTCTCACCCAGATAATCTTCGGCTGTCTGTTTCATCTTCTGCAGGATCATGGCGGAAACCTCGGCAGGGCTGTAGACTTTGCCGCGGATCTCGACATGCGCGTCGCCATTGGCTGCTTTCACGATCTTGTACGGAAGATGTTTCCTCGCCTCTTCGACTTCATTCGTCTCAAACTTTCTGCCGATCAGGCGCTTGATTGAAAATATCGTATTATCGGGATTCGTGATTGCCTGGCGTTTTGCGATCTGTCCGACCAGACGCTCACCGCTTTCCGTGATAGCCACAACAGACGGCGTCGTGCGGCTGCCTTCGGAATTGGAGATGACCACCGGCTCCCCGCCTTCCATAATTGCAACACAAGAGTTTGTTGTTCCTAAATCTATGCCTATAACCTTTGCCATAATGTCCTCCTAATTATTTTCACGTTAATACATGCGAATCCGGAATTGTCATTTACGCGTTACATTGGTTCATCACCACGCTGTTCTTCTAACTCAACTTCCTCCTGTTTTTCATTTTCAGGTTTTTTGGCCACGCCCACTTTAGCATGGCGCAGTATTTTCTCATGATACAGATACCCTTCCTGCATTACCACGGCAACGGTATTCTCCGGAACATCACTGGTAACCACCTGCATCAAGGCATCGTGACGCGCGGGATCAAAGACCTCACCCTCTGCTGAAAACGACTTCACGCCATATTTCTCGAGAATATCCCGCAACTGTTTGAAAACGAGCTCAACACCCTGTCGCAGATTCTGGCCCATCTCCACGCCCTCACCAGAATGTTTCAACGCGAGTGCCAGATGGTCCACAACGCTTAAAAGCTCCAGCGCAAGCTGCTCGTTCGCATACTTACGGAAATCGGCGATATCGCGCTGCATGCGTTTGCGGTAGTTTTCAAAGTCCGCCGCCATCCGAAGATATTTTTCATTTGCCTCCGCAGCTTCTTTCGTCCAATGGGTCAGGGACTGGTGCAACAACTTTACCCTTTCTTCGGGAGATACAGCTGCTGCTTCCTCCTCCGCAAGGTCAGCCGGACCTACGTCCATTTCCTCTTCACGGATGTCGTCTGTCTCACTGCTCATCGCTCGATCCCCCTTTGCAGCCGTTCTCCGATAAGCCGCGAAAGCAGCTTCGATGTATAATCCACAATATGGATGACCTGACGGTATTGCATCCTTGTGGGTCCGATGACCCCGAGCGAACCCACCACATTGGGCCCCGCCCGGTAGCTGCTGACGACCAGGCTGCAGCCCTGCATTTCAAAGTGAGTGTTTTCGGAGCCGATGAAAACCTTGATGCCGTCCGCAGCCGTGCTCTGATCCAGAAGTTTAAGCAGCCGGTATTTGTCTTCAAACGTCTTGAAGAGCGTGCGCATCTTCTCGACATTCGCGAATTCCGGGCTCTCGAGTATCTGCGATGCCCCGCCGATAAAAACCTTTTCCGTTTCACGCTCCTGCATGTCCTTGCTTGCCCGGCAGGTTTCCTCCATAAGACGGGAGAAAACCAGTTTTTCTTCTCGAAGTTTCTCCACCAGCCGCTGCCGGACCTCGGTCAAGGACCGGGCTTTCAGTTCCTCCTCGAGATACATGCTGAATTGGTTCAGGTCCTGCTGATGAATGTCCTCATCCAGTTCAATGAGCTTGTTCTGCACAATACCGCTTGTGGTGACAAAAATAATCAGGACACGCCGGCCTTGCAGCCGCACGAATTCTATATGCTTGTAATTGCCTTCCGGTTCGCTCGGCGCTATGACCACACCTGCGCAGTGAGAAAGCGTCGCAAGAAACTGGCTCGCCTCTTCCATCAATTCATGGAGGTCTCCACCCTTCAACGGAGCCTGTCGCAGATGGTCCTCAATGTCTTCGGAATCTTTCTCAACGCTGATCAGGCTATCGATATAATACCGATACCCCGAGTCAGTGGGAATCCTGCCGGCTGAAGTATGGGGATGCGTGAGATATCCCATTTCCTCAAGTTCGGCCATGATGTTTCGCAGAGTGGCGGAACTGACGCCAAAATCATATTTTTTGCAAAGCACGTTCGAACCAACAGGAGCCCCGGTAGAAATATAGCTGTCTATAACAGCTTGAAGGACTCTATTATTTCTCTCATCCAGATCCATATGATTAGCCTTTTGGCCGCCGGCTTAACTGTTTGCAATTAGCACTCACCGTAACAGAGTGCTAAGTCAATTTAACACAGAGATTTTTTTGTGTCAAGCAGTTATTATAGCTGTGTTTTCAATAGGTCATTACGTTATATCGGGGTGGGCCTGGCCTGATAACTCTGACATCATACGTATTTTAGACATCGTGGCTGCCAAAATTTCAGCAGCTCACGGCATTTATTTCAATTATTTCCGTCTCCATGGTATAATAGCCCATGTTTTTCATACGCATGGCTATCTTTATCGTATTGGTCTTTCTTGGACGCACGGAAACCCTTTCTGCCGAAACAGCCTTCCCTGCACTGATTGAGCACGGTCCGAGAAATGGTTCCATGATCGCTCTCACGTTTGATGCCTGCCCAACAGGAAAAACGGACGATTATGACGAAAAGGTAATTGAAATATTGCTCAGAGAAAAAGTGTCGGCCACACTCTTTATGAGCGGCAGGTGGGTGGAAAAGAACGCCGAACACGTAAAATTCCTCTCCAAACAGTCGCAATTCGAGATCGCGAACCACGCGTTCTGGCATCCCCACATGCTGGATAAAGATGACGAACGGATCCTGCGCGAGCTGAAAAGAACACAAACCATCATCCGAAAAGTGTCGGGAAAAATGCCGAGGTTTTTCAGGCCGCCTTTTGGTGAGGTCGATGAACGGCTTGTAAAACTCGTTCAACAGGCGGGGCTTACTGCGATTCAGTATGACCTTGCTTCCGGCGATCCTGACCCGGGTCTTTCCGCGGCCAGAATTGTACGTATGGTTTTGCGGGACGCAAAGGCAGGAAGCATTGTAGTGTTTCATATGAACAAAAACGGTGTGCGAACGGCGGAGGCATTACCGGAGATCATACGTGGCCTGCGAAAGAAGGGGTTTACTCTGGTAACCGTTGGGGATTTGCTCAAATAATAGAGGCCGGCCTCCTTGGCCGGCCTCACGAAACGAGTTCCGATGCATCTGCTTCCAAGGAAAATGCTACTTCTTGATCAGCCCGGTTCTGAATGCATCGAGCCAGCGAATATGGCTTTTCTCTTCATTAATTATCTCGTCTACCACCTCTTTTTCTTTTACCAGGGACCTGAGCTCAAAGAAATAGAGCAGGGTTTCCTTTTCAAAACCGAGGGCGAAGTTTACCGCACTCTGATCGGTTTTTACGTGATCCAGGGAAGGAAGCGCCTTTCCCTTACCAAGGAAAAATTCTGATTCTACAAATGCCCGCATGTAGTTGCTCACTTCTTCCCACTCGACCGGCTCGGGTCCCTTTTTCGCCACCATTTCCCTGAGGTCGGTAAAGGTTTTTTCGTGAATCTTTTCCTTGCTCGCCAGCGTAGTGAATAGTTTTGCCAGCCCCTCGTTTTTTTTGAACTTTTCACTCATTAACGTGTAAAATTGATACCCAAGTTTTTCCGTCTGTACTGCCATCTCCATGATTTCATCGATCGAATACTTATTCATGTGATCTCCCTTGCACGGTACAAGTAAGTTGAATGATGCGGGTTGTTTCGATTTTAGGTTGAAATAATAGCGTGTTAGAGAACGAGTGTCAACCATATTTTTACAGGCTTTCGTGTTGACAATCTCCCCTTGTTTTGCTACATTTGCGCGGTATCGGGAATGACTGAAAAGATCATAACGAAGTGTAGTATCAGGAGGTTCTATGTCAAATAAACTTGCAGTGGTTATCGGCGGTGGACCGGCGCCGGGGATCAATGGCGTTATCAGTGCGGTAACATTCGAGGCCGTGAAACAGGGGCTTGAAGTAGTCGGCATCTACGACGGATTTAAATGGCTGTCCAAGGGAGACACATCGCAGACTATTCGCCTTGATAACGGAGAAATCTCGCGCATCCATCTGCGCGGCGGTTCTATTCTTCGCACATCGCGTGAAAATCCCACGAAAAGCCCTGAGAAAATGGCCAATGTTATCAAATCCCTCAACAGCCTCGGCGTCAAGTATCTGGTGACGGTCGGCGGCGATGATACTGCTTACACGTCTACACGAGTTGAGCAGGAAGCAGGAGGCAAGATCGCGGTGTGTCACGTGCCGAAGACCATTGACAATGATCTTCCACTCCCGCACGGTGTCCCGACCTTTGGATTTGAAACTGCACGTCAGCTCGGCACCCAGCTCGTTGAGAACATTATGGAAGACGCGCGAACAGCAGGCCGCTGGTATTTCGTGATCGCCATGGGCCGCTCGGCTGGTCATCTGGCACTCGGCATGGGTATGGGCGCCGGTGCCACGCTCACCCTGATCCCCGAAGAATTAGGCAACAAAATCTCGCTGAACAAGGTCATCGCCATTCTTGCGGGAGCGATCATCAAGCGGCAGGAGTACGGCAGAAACCATGGTGTGGCCGTAATCGCTGAAGGTGTTGCCACCCGGTTCGACCCGGATGAGCTGACGTTTCTCAAGGATGTGCCCCGCGACGATCATGGAAATATTCGTCTCGCCGAGATCCCGCTTGGCGATATGCTCAAACAGTATGTGGCGAAAGAACTGGATACGCTGGGACTCAAGACCACGATCATTGCAAAAGACATTGGATATGAGTTGCGCTGCCAGCCGCCCATATCCTACGACCGGGAATATACCCGTTACCTGGGATACAGTGCCGTGAAGTTTCTGGTTTCGGGCGGCACCGGCGCCATGATCATGCTGCAGGACGGCAAGTGCCTGCCGATCAAGTTCGCGGATCTCATCGACCCGAAAACAGGTAAAACACGTATCCGCACCGTAGACATTGATGCGGATGACTACCACATGGCCAGGCGTTATATGATCCGGCTTGAGAAGGAAGACATGACGGGTGAACGGCTCAACAGGCTTGCAGCAGCAGCGAAGATAAGCCCTGAGGATTTCAAAAAACGGTTTTCCGTAGCCGTGGGATAGTTTGATCGGGTGCAGGGCAAATGTTTGATCGAGATGAACCGTGGGTGGAGGAGGGAGAGCTACCCACGGTTTTTTATAGCGGGATGCGCTTTTCCCGGGCGATGTTTCTAATAATGATCAGAGCATTGTGCAAACGCTGAAGCTTCATGTTTCGCGTTCTGAGGGCAACCTGGTTGGTAAGGTCGATTTTGTCCGTCCGCGTGGTTGTCATTGCCTTCGTCAAAAACTCGAAGAGCTCTTTGAGCATGTCTTTGTCGAATTTTTTCAGGAAAAGCGGGTTTACCGAGACGAAGCCTTCTGCTACGTCCGTGGCGATCACCCGCATGCTTTTGCCTCTAAATCCACCTTCAGCCATGGGTGCTCCTAATGTTTACGGCAAGCCTTGATCGTTCTCTCCAGTTGACCCTGCCGCGTTTGTATGTTATCTACCTGTTGCTTTACTATTGACATATCCACACCCTGTTGGATAGTGGCGTGGAGTGCCTGAATTTCCGCAGCAAGTTCCCGAGCAGCGCTTTCTATGAGTGCATGGGTGTTTCTGCGGTGCTCACTAAGACGGCCGATCGCCTTCACCAAATCTATGAGCATGGGATCGTCAGTATCCCTAAGCCTCAGGGAAACCGCCATATCCCCTTCCGCCAGCTGCTCTATGGCTCTTCGTATTCTCACCATCGGACCGATAAATTTGTGAGAATAAACTGTCCCGACAATGCCGATAAAAACGAGGAGCGTAATTAATGAGATAGGAAGAAAAACCGGCAGGGCTACGATCACCGCCATTTTCTGAAACACTCTCAGGAGGAAGGTGTATGCCACAAGAAGGAAGATCAGAAATAGAATGAACCGCGACTGCGGTCCTGCCGCGCTTAAGTATCCAGTGCCCCTGCCCAGCAGTTTTCTCTTTCTATTTTTCTGTGTGCTTGTTTGTTCGCTCATAGTGCAACCGGTTCAGCGTGCGCGTGTAAGCAATTGCATGCAATTATACTGAGAAGCTCCATGCCGGTCAAGGTATAATTCCAAATTTGTCTTGAAGTCACTTTATGCGTGTGGTAATGTTTCTTTATGACGCTGACCGACCACCACAACAGGTTCATCGATTACTTGCGCGTATCCGTCACCGACCGCTGCAACCTGTCGTGCACGTATTGCAAACCACGGGCGCGGATGACAGTACTGCCCCACCAGGAAATCCTTCAGTATGAGGAAATGCTTCGCATTATTTCCCTGGCAGCGCATCTGGGAATTTCCCATGTCAGGGTAACCGGCGGCGAGCCTCTGGTGCGGCGGGGACTCCTGCCGTTCATCGCCTCAATACACAGTATTCCCGAGATTACGGACGTAAGTATCACCACGAACGGAATATTACTCAGCGAAAATGCGGCCGGCTTGCGTTCCGCCGGCATATCCCGCCTGAATGTCAGTCTTGACTCTCTGAACGCAGCAAAGTTTGCCGAGATCACCGGAAGCGCTGATTGGGATAAGGTCTGGAACGGTATCCGTCTGGCCGAAGAACTCGGCTTTCATCCGATAAAGATCAACATGGTTCCGGTCAAAGGTATAAACGACGGTGAAGTTGCCGATTTCGCCCGGCTCACCCTTACTCGACGCGTCCATGTTCGCTTTATTGAATTCATGCCTATCGGAGCGAATGATCGCTGGCACATGGACAAGTGCGTTACCTCTGACCAGATACGGGAGCACATTGAACGCGAGATTGGTTCGCTTATCCCTTTCGCCGGCGGGACAAACGCAGGCCCTTCAACCAACTATCAAATAGCGGGGGCGACGGGCGTAATAGGCCTTATCAGCCCTATTTCAAAGCACTTTTGCGCAACGTGCCGCAGGCTCAGGTTGACAGCCGACGGTAAAATCCGTCCCTGTCTGCTTTCAGACACGGAAATAGACATCAAATCACCGATGCGAAGGGGGTGTAATGACAAGGAACTGGAACGTCTGCTCCGGCTCGCCATCGAGATCAAACCGGAACACCACAAGGTGATGGATGCAGCAAGCGTGTGCGGTAAACGAACAATGTCGATGATCGGAGGATGAAGGATTGTGAAGAGAAACGATAAACGCACAACCGCGGGCAATCTGACGCACTTTGACGACCAGGGCGCTGCGCGCATGGTCGATGTCTCTAGCAAACCGGAAACACTGCGCGAAGCCATTGCCGCAGCTTGCGTTGTCATGCAACCGAAGACGCTCTGCCTGATCATGGATCGTACAATTTCCAAGGGCGATGTTTTTGGGGTCGCAAGGGTAGCGGGGGTCATGGCCGCTAAGAAAACCTCTGACCTTATACCCTTGTGTCACCCGCTGCATCCTTCCTCCGTAGAGCTCCGCTTTGATCCGGACACCGCTGCTTCATGCGTGCATATCACCGCTGTGGTCAGGACAACCGGCAGAACAGGCGCCGAGATGGAGGCAATGACCGCGGCCTCTATTGCTGGACTCACGATCTACGATATGTGCAAAGCCGTAGACAGGACTATGACTATGAACGATGTTCGGTTACTTCGAAAATCCGGCGGTAAAAGCGGCACGTTTGAACGGCTGAAGAAATCTCCCCACAAGAATGGGACGCGATAAATCCGGTCCCTTGTTTTTCTGAGAGCTTTTTTTCAAAAGGGAACATCTGCTGTGGGGTGGGCAAGTTCAGTGAGAAGAGAAGATACTTTCTATTTCCGGACGCGCAGTTTTCAGCTTATCTCCGGCTTTCTGGATATCGTCCGCGGTGAGTGAAAACTGTTGGAACAGCGCGTCATGTTCCGTGGTCCAGATGCCGTCATCCTCAATACGCGGGCTGAATTCACGGGTCAAGGCTTCTGCAAGCGCAATAATTGCGACCAGATTGCGGGAGGTCCTGGCGGACAACGGCTGATGATGGTGCTTTATGGGGAGGATAAGTTCTTTGGGCATGCCGAGTGATTCTACCAGCCAGGCGCCGGCGTCGGCGTGGGTGCAGCCGAATGCTGCCCGTTCCTGTTCAAGCAGGGTGTCTGTGGCTTTGAGCTCCATGAACCTGGCATTGTCCATGCCGTAAAATATGATCCTCCCCACATCGTGCAGCAACCCTGCGAGAAAGCATTCTCCGGGGAGCGTCATGGGGATAACGTCGGACAGGGATGATGAAAGGAAGGCGACCTCATAACTGTGGATCCACAGGTTCTCCGCGGTAAAAGCGCCGCGTGAGGGGAACACGTTGATCACGGTCATTCCGAGGGCGAGGGACTTTATCCGTTCGAACCCCAGGAACATGATTGCCTGGTGGATGTCCTTGACCTGACCGGAGTGCCCCAGGAGTACGGAATTTGCGACGCGCAGGACCCGCTCCGCGAGCGCAGGATCAACCGTTATGAGTTTGTAGAGGTCCTCGGCGTCAGAGTTCTCGTCGGAGCAGGTGGTGACGATTTTTCCCAGAAGTACCGGAATCGTGGACAAGTCCTGCAACCCGCCGATGTAATGTTTAACGTCGCTTTCGGTCATAGGTGATTATATCACTTCCTGGTAAAGATCAACCATAGACATCGTTCAGAACAATAGGTATGTATGCGTCAACGGCAGTCAAAAAGCCCGCGGGATAGGAATCAGCTCCTCTCTCAGAGAAACAATCCCTCGGCAATCTCCGAATTCACCCGGTGGATCCATTTTATAATGCTGTACCGCACCTCTTCCTGCATGTCTTCGAAACAAAGCCCGATAAAATAATCCTTCTCCTGCTTTCGCGCATGATAGACCGTGGCGCGCACCTTGATGTTGCCCAGCACAAACAGGTTGAAATTAATGTTTAACTTTGAACCGATTGCGATGGGAGAGGCGACCTCCAGCAGACATCCCGACGGGCTGATATTCTTAACCACCGCGGTGGTTGAATCATCTGCAAAGCCCTCGAGCGAATAAGTCACCGTGACGTCCATGTCCTTCCTCATGTACCGACGGGTGCCGCCTTTAATTGCGACAACTTCCGCGATAATAATCGGTTTGTCTTTCCCTTTTACCATGACAGGGGGCAACTCCTTCAGGGTCGCCTGGTCACCAAGCTGATCGGCAATGACCTTGCTTACCAGTACCTGCCCCGGCTGGGCAATGCCGCAAAGCCGGGCGGCAACATTGATGTTGTCGCCGATCACTGTATAATCCATGTGGTCTTCCGCGCCCATGTTGCCCATAACAACATCGCCGCCGTTCAGACCGATGCCGATGTTGACCACGGTTTCTCCAGCCGCCGCTCTCGCCGCATTCAATGCTTTGCAAAAGCTCTGAATCTCCACTGCCGCGCGCACCGCGTTGATTTCCCTGCCCTTGCCTTCGAAAATCGCCATGACCTCATCGCCGACGAATTTATCGACGATGCCGCCCCATTTATCCACGACCGATGATTGAAGGTTTAGATAGATATTCATCAGCGTGACCACTTCTTCAGGGCTCATTTTCTCGGACAGCGACGTAAATCCCCGCGCATCAGAGAACAGGGCCGTCACGTACTTCCGCTCTCCTCCGAGCTTCAGTTCTGTCATGTCACGATGTTCTTTGATGCTGTTGACGGTTGACTGGGACAAATATTTTTCCATATGGATCTTTTCCCTCAGGCTCAGGATCATCTGATTGAAAACACCCGTCACTTTCCCGATCTCGTCATTCGAGGTGACCGCAACCAGACTGCGCAGATCGCCTCGGGAAACAATATGGATGCCTTCTGCCAAAGCATCCAAGGGTTTCGTGATGAGCCGGGCAAGACCAAAGGAAACCAGAAGGCCGCCGATCCCGAATCCAAGGGCCATCCAGAGGTAAATGGTTTTTTGTTCGCGTATCGCCGCGTTCAGCGCTTTCTCGGACAGGCCTATCCGCGCAACGCCGAGCTTCAGATTATTCGCCTTCAGCGTGATAGGGAAAGCTGCGTCCATGACGGAATCATTATTGAATACCGTTTCTTGAAATAACAGAATGTCGGTTTTCAGGGCGGCGCTATCGGAAGCTCCGGCGGGAACTGATCCTTTTTGGGAAAAATCGCTGTGCGCAAACACCTTGCCCTCATTATCCACAACCATGGCATACACGACGTCATCGCGTTTCGCAATGTCCGTGATGGTGGAAAAAACCGGCAGTTCCTGTTTAGTCAGCAGGCCTTCCTTGCCTACGTTTGCGAGCTGCTGTACCAGTACGGAGGCGCGATTTTTCATTTCGTAGCGAAGAATTTTTTTCTGCCGGGCAAAGGTTACAACACCCAGGGAGATAACGGTGAGACTGAGGATTATGATAAGCGTCCCCGCGATCTTATAGCGGACGCTGACCGACGAAAGCAGGTTGAGAACCTTGGCAAGAACGACGTTTTGCTGCTTCGCCGCCTTCGGCACTGATGGTGGCATGACGGGCTTTGCCGGTTCAAGCTCAACCGGCTGTTCGTTCTTTGGCATTTCTTCGGCGGAGCGCGCGTTGTTTTGTTTGTTGACGGGCTTGTTGCTCATTTTGACCCCATTTCATCAAGTGTTTTCAAAATTTGTTGGATCTTTTTAAGATTCTCCTGCGCCTTCTGACCCAATACCGTATTCGGACCAAGTTCAATTACCTGCTGAAACGCAGACTGAGCGTCCCTATAGCTCTCCTTGGAGTACAGCTGGAGGCCACGATCATAAAATTGCTGCTGTGCTTTGGTGTCAACGGTTTTCGTCGGCTGTTTCGCTGCGGGCTGTGACTTCGCGGCGGGTTTAGGTGGTGGCGGTCCTTTTCGCATGGAGCAGCCGCTCACGAGAAGAAACATCAGAATATACAATAACGCTTTGCTAACTGACATAGTATCCGTTAAGTTTTTTTTTAGCATGGTATAGTGCTCCCCTTTTAAAGCGATAGCAGTAACAGGCCGGTTACTAGCTTTGTTGGCCGGACAATTATATAATAGGTGGCGATTTAATGCAATGCCTTTCATGAAGTACTTTTGTGCTGACTGCGCATAACCTCAATACTATCGCGGTTCGCGCGGCAGGTTAAGGATTTTCCTTCAACACCTTGACAACGTGAAGAGCTTCATATATTGTATACGCGGCAAGAAGCTGGAGGAACGCATGGAAAACCCCATAGTTATCGTCTATTCCTATAAATTCAAAAGCGGTGCAACCAAGATCTTCAACCTTCATCTGGACCGCGGCTCACTTTTATATCTGCCCGAGAAGCGGGTCAACCCTCCGCTCTGGTCGCTCCTCAATCATAAGAAATGCGCCAATTGCCCCCTCTCGGAGCGCACGCATATTTATTGTCCAGTTGCATTGAATTTCGCGGATATCGCCGAACAGTTCAAAGACATTGTGTCGCATGAGGATGTCATCGTAACCGTGACCACGGACGAAAGGATGTATGCCAAGGAAACGACCATCCAGCAGGGCTTGAGTCCGCTCATCGGCATTATCATGACCACGAGCGGCTGTCCGGTGATGGAGCACCTCAAACCCATGGTGCGGTTTCATTTGCCCTTTGCATCGCTGGACGAAACGATCTTCAGGATGGTTTCCATGCATCTTCTTGTGCAGTATTACCGGAACCAGGATGGGCAGTCGACTGAATGGAAGCTTGATGGTTTGACACGGGTCTATGCCGAGGTCAGCATCGTGAATCGGGATTTTGCGAACCGGCTCAGGGATGCTGCAAAAAAAGACGCAAACATTAATGCGCTCGTCAATCTTGACTGCTTCGCGGCCATGGTGCCGCTCGTCGCGGAAGATACCCTCAGGGAACTCAGGCCTTATTTTGCAGCATATTTAAAGTAGCGTTCTTCCTTACCTGCGCTGCTAACCAGCCTTCCATCTCATCTGCTGGGCATTGACTTTTGCGTTATGCTCCTGCATATCCGCGATAAGTCGCTCCATTTCCATTGCGGATATCAATCCCGATTCCACGAAATAATGTCCGAGCCTTTTCTGACGGGTGCGCTGATAGGCAAGAAGCGTTCTGACCTGGAAAGGTGTGAAGTGCCCGAGGTGCACTCCCCGTTCACCGAACAGAAGCGGCATGCCTTTGAAATCAAGAATAGTCCGAATGGTATCCTGATTAAGCCAGCCCCATCGCAATGCAAGATCACCGAGCACAGGACGCTGGGTTCGCTGCCAGGATAAAGCTTTGATCAGAACCTGGTAGGTTATCTTCCCCCGGTAATAAAGATAGCGACCGATCTCCATACGAAAAGAAGGAACGGTGCCGTTAAAGTGCCGGTTCAGCGGGTGATGGTTGTCAGCTGCCGCAGGGCGGGCTTTTGCTGCCGGTTTTGCCGCAGGCTTTTCAGCCGGACGAGGGTGATAGTAGGGTTTTCTCGTAGGTTGCCGGGGCGCTTTTTCCTGCTGCTTGAAATACTCCTGTACAAGGTTGTATGAGTCGAGCACGGCTCGAAACAGCTCGGTTTGTCTTTTCTGATAGAGCGGGCCTTTGCCGTGGAAAAGATCGGGGTGGGTTTCTTTTGCTCTTCGGCGGTATGCTGACTTTATGTCCGCCGGCCGGAGTGAAACGAGGAGATGGGAAGATATTTCGTGATGCGGGCCGAACAAAGCCCGGCACGCATTAAGAACTTCTGTTTCAGGAATCACGGTTTTCAAGCCAATGAAACCTCCTCTTCGAACTTCACTTTATCAACGTACAACTCACTTGTCAAGATACATCAGGAAACGCAAACAATCAATGCTGAAAATGACATTGGATTAGAATAATGGTTCTTCTCCCGATCGAGTGGGTACGGGTAAGCGGTAATGCTTCTTTTTTGCATATCCCCTTCGCAGTCTGAATGAAGTTCTTGACCCGTCTATGGCCACGTCCGCTCGCCCGCGCAAACAGCCTGCATTCGCGCTGCGCACTCATAAACGCTGGCCGCAGGCTCGTCCAATCTGCGGCCTCAAACATGCGCGTGTGCCCTGCGGGACGCTGCCTTAGGCCATGACGGTACCACAAGAACTTCATAGGCCCGCTCCCGGGATATGCGGGGTTGGGTGAGGATCTGAACCACCCATGCGAAAGCTCCCGGCAGGCGACCGAGTCACCGGGACAAGCATTTCGGACTGTTTGAGCCCGCAGGGCGAGTTTCCGAAATGCCCCGGGGACGACCGAGCATGCCGGAACACAGTTTTCGCCGGTCTTGCTTCTTTGGCGCCACCTTTCTTCAGCACGAGCGAATCTGGGATCTGAACTGCCAGAACGATGAAATATTACCCACTCGCTATGGAGATGAACCTGAATAATAAATACAACTTGGTAACAATCTTCTCGCGTCTAAACAACAGCAGGATCAACTGGATAGTGGTCACCATGACCCGGGAATATATATCCCTGCTTGCCGGTTATTTTCAATTCTGGTTCAAGCGAGACCATCAGGTCTTTTAATGCCGTGGATTCTTGTTTATAGATCCGGGAGTCGCGGTTCGGGCTGGTGAGGAGATAACGATAAATAGCCAGGTGCTCCTTCTCCTCCGCGGACAAGCTTGTCACGTTCAATAGATAATCAGAAGTGAACAGCAAACCGAATTCTCGGTTGAGGAAGAAAACCAGGCCCGGCGTATGCCCACCAAGACTCTCAAGGACCTCGAAGGTTAGCGGCCCAAACGAAAAAGTTGTCAGAATTCTGAAGGAACCCGCTCTGTTCATGCCTTGTTCGGGAAAATATATTGGATGCTTTGGAAACAAGCATTCCGTGAAACGGTTCGACAGCCGCGTGTAATACTTGTTCAGGTTATTGAGGCTTCCCGCTGCGCCATGTGCCCGGTTCATATGCGTCATGACATCCATACTACCGGAATGCATGAAGACCTGCGTGCCGAATTCCTGTTCAAAATATCCTGATGAACCCACATGGTCGGTGTCAGGATGGGTCACATAGATGCGCCTCACCTTTGACGGGTCCATGCCGTTCTTTTTAAGCAGTCGTTTCAAATCTTCGTAATAGATGCCATGTCCAGCGTCGATCATGGCAAGTTCCTTGCCGTCGTTTAAGATATAGATATTTTCGCTTGTCGGCAATCTGAAACCCTGGAGGGTGACGCGATCATGAAAGCGCAGCAACTGCATCGCCGTGGCGCTGAATTTGTCCCTGGTATGACTTCGAGAGCGCGAGGCAAACGTGAGCACCGTCTCGAATACGTCGGCTGCTTCAAGGTTGTTCCCGGCTTCGGTGTAGAATTGTACGAGATCCTGGTACAGATCGCGGGATGATTCCACAAGGGTTTGGATCTCCTTAAGATCGCTTGAAGGCAGAAGCCGCTTCAGCCGGAGAAAAAACTTCTCGACCATCTTCAAGCCGATGATGTTCGCTGCTTCCGCTTCATTGCTGCCGCGGTACACAACGCGATAGTGGTATCCCTGCTCATTGATCGCCTTCAGGAGAACGTCGATTTCTCCCGGGTTTTCCGTGGCCATGGCGATGTCCGCGGACTCGGCATCAATGTCCTCATCGTAGAGCATATAGGTTACGTTCGCGGCGTGCCCGGCAAGCAGACGCGCAAACGCAGCGAGCGCTCCGGGAGTATTCGTAAGCCGCACTTTCACCTCGAGAATGCTTTCCACCGTGGTGACCATAACTTCATGTTCCGCTGTGCGATCGCTCTCGAAACGGTAATGTTTTTCCGTAAGCGTAGTGAGGAGTGTTTGAAGGTTGTGATCCGTATCGATCTGAATATTCACCGCAACACAGCTGCTGTCTGTTGCTCGGTCGTAATGGAAAAATGAAATGTTGCCTTTTGCCTGTGCAATAGCGGATGCGAACTCGGCGAGTGAACCCGGGTGGTCCGGCAGATAGATCCGGAATTTAGCAAGCAGCGCTTTGGCATCATCCAGCGCAGCAGGCGCTATCTGTTGGTAGACTTTTATTGATTCATGCATGGCTGTCCCGGCTGCGTGGTTATCACGTACTATGATTTTCCTTCATGTTCTTTCCACGCGGCGATCCCGCCTTCGATATATTTTGCGGAAATATTCAGTTCCTTAAGCTGGTCTAGGACCTTGTTGCTCACCGAACCTCCGCGTGCGCAATAGATCACCACCTCGTTGTTCTTTGGCAGATCCTTGCTCCACGTGGCCACCTGCTCCGGGTCGCGCCAGGCTGCTCCCGGGATCGTTGCTGCGTCCGCATCATAGTCGGCTCTTCTTCGAACGTCGAGTAAGGTAATGTCTGGACGAGAGTTGATTAGGGTTTTGAGATCCGTGACCGTAATGGTTCTGCTCAATTGGTTCTCCTTATTGCTACCTTGTTTTTATGTTTTCGATAATGTATCTATTCAGTACAATTTGGTGCGGCGCGTTTGGGAAATGCTCCCTACAACAGCATTCTATATAATCGTAGGGACCGTTCCCCGAACGGTCCGCACTATTTCAGTGATTTTGCGCCTTATCTGGTTGCGTATTATTGACTTGAATAGTTGCTCGATAATACTTCTTTGACCATCTTATTTCAATCGTTTCCTCTCCAATGAAAAGCTTCACTGTTGGCTTGAAACTTAGTATAATATTGGCCGTACCAAATGAAAGGAAACATGTTTATGGGTAACATAGTACTAACACTTTTCTGCTGTGTGTTTTTTCTCTCCGCGTGCGGTGGCGGCCATAGGACCGGTGCGCCAAAGACACAGGATACCGGCAAGCTCAAAGGTTCGCAGAAACCTTATACCGTGATGGGTCAGCGGTATGAGCCTCTGCAGACCGCCGACGGTTTTTCGCAGACAGGCATCGCCAGCTGGTACGGGAAGGACTTTCACGGAAAGTTGACGAGCAATGGCGAGAAGTACGACATGCACGCCATGACCGCGGCGCACAAAACGCTTCCTCTTGGTGTTTACGTAAAAGTTTTTAACAAGGCAAATAGCAAGGAAACCATTGTCCGGGTCAATGACCGGGGACCGTTCGTGAAAGGCAGGATCATTGATCTTTCCAATGCCGCGGCAAAAGTGCTTGGTGTTGATATTGCCGGCACCGCGCCTGTTCGCATCGAAGCGCTGGGTTATAAATCGGGCAGCGGCTACACGGGCAAGGTTAATTATGACAAGGGCAACTATACGGTGCAGGTAGGGGCGTTTACGGTCGCGGACAATGCGGAGCGGCTTTCATCGGAAATGAAGAAGCGCAATGGTTATTCAGAGGTACAAAAAGGCACGGTTAACGGCACACTCTTTTACCGGGTGTATACCGGCAAGTATACTTCGCTAAAGCAGGCAGAAGCAGCGGAAAGCGATTTTGAAAAGAACGGGTTTCCCGGCAGCTACGTGGTCTCGCTTGATTGAGAAGATTAATTTCAGGGAACGGCAAATACATTTGAAATTACTGTAAACGGAATTCACCTACTCGTCTTCAATTTCGATCAAGCGAAACCTTCATCTTCTACTGAACAGGAACAGACACCATCACCATGCAGTAGTTAATCTTCTTCCCTTGTGCTTTGAACTTATCCTCGTACTCCGTCGTCACATTCTTTGCGCCGTAGTCCGTGCAATGAAGATCCTCCGTTGATCTCAGAAACGGCATCCCGCTCTTTTCGAATTCACGCTTCGCAAAGGCAAAAAGCGCATCGTTATCCGTTTTGAACTCAATGCAGCTTCCTTCTTTCAGGCTCTGTCGGTAGCCGTTCAGAAATCTTCTATGTGTCAGCCTTCGCGGGGCATGACTGCCTTTTGGCCAGGGATCGGAAAAGTTCAGATAAATGCCTGCCAATTCAGCCTTGTCGAAGTATTCATGCACGTTGTGGATATACTCCTTGATAAAAACAATGTTATCCAGCTTTGCCTTCGCGGCCTTTTCCAGGGCCCGCAGCATGACGCTGCTTCTGCCTTCCACCGCGATATAGTTACGGGTGGGATTTTGTTCTGCAAGTGCCAAGATGAACTGTCCCCTGCCGCAGCCGAACTCGGCATATATTTCGTTGCCGTTCTTGAAAACCTGCTGCCACTTTCCCTTTTTGCCCCTGGGATCATCAATTAAACATTGATGATGCTCAGCAATTTTATCTTCTATATTCTTTATTTTTCTAAGTCGCATCGCGATCTCATTATTTGATGATAACACCGCCGGTCACGCGCCGCTTTTGGCGCGTCGCTGTGGACCGGCAGGTTGAAATACGATTTTGACGTAAGGTTGTGGGGATAATGACGGAGAGCAAAAGTGGTCACAGCCTACGCATGTTTGTGCGACTGCAACCATTCTCTCAGCGCGTCATTCATGCGCGATTGCCAGCCTCGACCAAACGACTTGAAGCCCGCTAGTATTTCAGCATCCAGGCGTATGTTGATGTGTTCCTTTGTCACGTTCTTTCGAGGCCTGCCGAGCTTTGGCCTAAGCATCTCATCGGCCGTCGTCTTCGATAAGATTCCATAAAGAACCTCCCGCGCCGGTCGTGCGTGTTTGAAGTCTTCTGCGGCGAGTTCGCGAACTTCCCCGTTTTTATCAATTAGTGGTTTTTTCATAAATTTTTATCTCCCTGTTATTCGCCTTTCTCAAGCTTATAATGCGAACAATGTCACCACGCAGCGTGAATGCCATAACATACAATCTGTCAACAATATAACCCGTAGCAATAAACCGATCCTCTCCATAATCTGACCGTGAATCGGCAATAATAATGGCTGTTTCCCATGCAAAATCACACGCAATAGCAAAGTCAATGCTGCGTTTCTTGATGGTTTCGAGCTTCTTTTTCTCATCCCAGCTGTATTGCATTTATTTATTGTACCCACATTAAAGATGGCTGTCAACAGTGTTTTAACATCGCCTAAAGGTACGGCGTTGTTAATCCTTTTTTTATTTGTCCAGAAACACTAAACCATCTGGCATTTTTAGGTTAGAGCTTTTTAGGGACATCCTATAGTCTCCCTGTCAAGTACAAGTTACCTTCTTTGAAATTACAACGCGATACTTGACCGATTAATTTCAAGGCGTACATCGCCCCTGCGTCCTATTCGAACGCCTGTCTTTTCTTCGACGATTTTCTCACGTAAAGCGAACTTGCTTTCTAAGCGTTATAGTTATCCGGCGTGCCGTTGCCGCCAAGCATCCCTTATCCAGATTCTCAAGTTCTATGAGAGGCCCTGTATTGTCCCTCCCGAGGTCATGCGCCTCAACGTTGTGTGCTCGGGCTCTCTGCGTCGAAATCGATTGTGAGTTCAGTTTGTTTATGCTGCTTTCGCCTGCCTGCTTAGGTGGCCCGGATCGAATGGTTCCTTTTTCCTCATCAGCGTCCAGGCAATGTAACAGTTTAGCCCTTTTTTCTCCGCAACGTTATCGACTTGCCGAAGAGACGCAGTATCCCTCTGCTTCTCGTCCTCGTACATATTAGAAGGCCTAAAATCATCATGCCGTTATTGTATGCTCAG